>Ga0265320_10000122_pt1 | contig 67733 bp, 51 predicted proteins | sample 4827metaG_FD_202087 | JGI IMG/M metagenome (GOLD analysis project Ga0265320, IMG submission 202087) | Rhizosphere microbial communities from Carex aquatilis grown in University of Washington, Seatle, WA, United States - 4-8-27 metaG | ecosystem: Host-associated > Plants > Roots > Rhizosphere >...
TTCATGAAAGGAGCGCTCGGGTTGCCGATGATCTGCGTGTACCCGTGGTTCTCCATCATGATGACGAACACGTGATCGAGCCGCGGTACGCCGCGGGGCACGGGTCCTTCGGCGGCGAGTGCGGGGGCCGTCATGGAAGCAACGGCGATTGCGGCAGCGAGCGACTTCAATTGGAATTTCATGAGACGTTCTCCCGACGGGGAGCTGACCTCCCCCGTACGGCGGGAACGTACTGACGCTGGGTGACACGCGGACGGCTGCTCCGTGACATCGATCGACCTCGACGGCGCGAAACGCAGCCGCCGCTCGCGACAATCCGAGCGTCGGTTCAGCTCGCCCACTCCCGAGCACAAATCTACAGTCCAGCGGGCAAATCGACGCAAAACCGGTTGCCCGATGCCTGCTCGTGTCGCGAACGGTTACTCCAAATCAAACCGTCGTTCGAACCCGAACATCATCGAGTCCAAGGCTCGTCCGTCCGAACGCCAACGCCTGCACGCAGCGACGGCCGCGGAGGTCCGCCTCGGCAAATAGAAGGAGATTGGCCCATGTTGCGCGTTCCCTGGGGGCATCCAAAGTTCGTGCGAGCGGACGCCAGGAAGCGTTGCCGCTGGGCGGGCTACCTGCTCGCGCTCCTGGCAACGGGTTGTACCCTCAGCAAGAACGAAGCGATCAACAACGGTCCGGGGAGTGCGGGCTCGAGCTCGGAAAACGGCGGAGCGCCCACCACTTTGGATCTCACGGCGTCCGGTATGCCTTGCGACGTCGCCGCGATGTTCGGGCACTATTGCGCCGGATGCCACGGTTCGCCCCCGTCCGGCGGCGCGCCCGACCCATTGTTGACCTACGCTGACCTCACGAAGACGGCCGTCTCCGATCCGACCAAGACGGTCGGACAGCTCGCGTTGGTGCGTATCCAAAATGGGACGATGCCGCCGAAGCCCGCGACGGCGCCGAGCTCCGCCGACATTGCCGCGCTGAACGCTTGGCTCAACTCGGGAATGCCGCAGTCTTCGTGCGCGTCGGCCGTCGACGCTGGGCCTCCGGTGAAGAGCCCCTACGATACTCCGGTGCAATGCTCGAGCGGCACCACATGGACGAGCGGGGGCGAGGATGGGTCTCCGACGATGGCTCCCGGTGAAGCGTGTATCAGCTGTCACTCTCGCGGCGAAGGGCCGCGCCTTTCGATCGCCGGCACCGAGTACCCAACGGCGCACGAGCCTGACGACTGCAACGGCGGTAACGGCGTCTCGGGGCCGCCGACGATCGTCATCACTGACGCCAACGGCAATTCCATCAACCTGCTCCCCAACGCAGCCGGTAATTTCTACACGCGATCGTCGATTGCCCTGCCGTATCGCGCGAAGATCACCGCAGGCGGCAATGAACGCGCGATGAGCGCTGCGCAGACGAGCGGAGACTGCAACAGCTGCCACACGGAAAGTGGCGCAAACGGGGCTCCCGGACGCATCATGGCTCCCTGAATCACCCGTAAGTCGGCCTCGAACCGAGCAGCGACTGCACGAAGAGATACGCAGAACCGAGCCGCGGAGCGGCGACGAATGCGCTCTCGCGGAAGCGCCCCTTCCAGTCCGTCGCGTGCCGGTTCGGCAGGAACGTGATGCGGCCGCCGTGCGCGGAGTAAGGGTCTTCGAGGGGGCTCCCCCCGTTTTCCCAGGTGAGCGCGAACATGGGTCGCGGTGCGTCGGTGTGGTTCGCCATGCCGCGGTGCCAGAGCACGGACGTGCGGACGAGGACATCGCCTGCGTCGAGCACCACGCGCGTGCGCTCGGGTCGCGCGAGCAAAGCACGGTCGGTGCCAGGTTTGCACCGTTGCACGAACGGGCTTTCGTCGTTGCCCGGCGCAAAACGTTCGCGGCCGCGAACGGCCTGCGTGCGCGGCAGTGTCGCACTCCCTCGGATCCCCGTCGTCGTTAGCTTTTTTGAAGCTTCGTCTGCCGAAGGGCGAATAGGCTGCACCTGAAACGGCATGCCGCCCGCGATCACCCTTTCTGCCGTCGACGCGCGGCTGCTCGCGACGCTCGAACGAGCGTTCGACGCGCACTCGTCCGGTGACCCATCGATCGACGTGGGGCGGCTCCAAGCGGCGATCGGCCTCCGCAGCGAGTACCTCGCGCGGCGTGTGTTCTCGATCTTCGACGCGAACGGCGACGGACGCGTCGACCGTGCGGAGTTCCTGTCCTCGGTCAAGCGATTGCTTTTCGGAAGCGACCGAGAAAAGTTGTACTTCGCCTTCCGCGTTCACGATCACGACGCCGACGGTGCCATCTCGGAGCCCGAAATGTTCCGGATGATCGCGATGAGTCTCGCCGAATCGGACGTGGCGGACCGAGCATCGCAACCGCCGGAAAAGCTCGCTCACGCGTTGTTTCAGGCAGCCGACAAGAATCGCGACGGCCGGATCGATTTCGACGAGTTCGAGGCGATCGTGCGCAAACGGCCGGCGCTTTTGAAAAAGATGGTGCAGAGCGAGGCGCTTTGGATCGCTCCCAGCGAGGATTTGCTCGCTTGGGTGGACGGCGAGCGACCGAAGGCGCGCGGGCGCTTCATCCGGTTCTTCGAGAACCGATGGAAACAGACGCTCTGGCTTTTCCTCTGGGCGGCGACGAACGTCGGGCTCTTCCTTGCCGTCGTCCTCGGCGGTGGGGCGGGGCTCTGGCAAGACCAGACGATGCTCGTCGGGCGCGCCTTCGGGGTGTGCCTGGACTTCAACGGCGCACTCATTCTCGTGCCGGTGATGCGGCGCCTTTTGACACGCGTTCGAGCCAGCTTTCTCGGGCGCGTCTTCCCCGTGGACGAAGCGATCACGTTTCATCGCATCGTAGGCCATACGCTCTTCTTGCTCGCGCTTGCGCACGGCGCCGCCTTCACGCTGAGCTACGCGAACGGCCATCCGACGTCGGGCCTCGCCCAGCTCTTTACCGGAACCCTCCGCGGTGCGACGGGTGCTGCGCTTCTCCTCGTGTTCGCGGTCATGTGGGTGTTTTCCCTCAGCGCGATCCGTCGCTCGAGCCGGTTCGAGCTGTTCTACTTCACCCACTTTCTCTACGTGGCGTGGCTAGCTCTGGCGATCGTGCATGCCCCGTCGTTCTTGTACGGCGCCGGCGTTCCGCTCCTCGGCTTTTGCGCGGAACAGGTCGCGCGTCTCTTCCGTCGAGGAAAAGCGACGAACGTCGTCTCGACCGAGGCTCTGCGATCCGGCGTCACGCGACTTCAAGTTGGAAAGCCGGCAAACTTCGAGTTTCAGCCGGGCGACTATGTGTTTCTGCGCATTCCCGAGGTTGCGCGGGGAGAATGGCATCCGTTCACCGTGAGCAGCGCTCCCGAAGACGCCGCGTTGACGTTCCACGTGCGCTCGCTCGGAAATTGGACGGGAGCGTTGCGCCGGGCCACCGAAGCGCGCGAGCGGTCCGCGCAAATCGGGCCGATGACGGCTTACCTCGACGGACCCTACGGCTCACCCAGCGCCGATATTTTCGAGTCGCGACACGCGGTCTTCATCGGCGCGGGGATCGGCGTGACCCCGTTCGCGAGCGTTCTGGAGAGCGTCGTGCTCCGCGCGAACGGGACGGGAAACCACCACTCGAAGCTCGAGCGGGCATATTTTTTCTGGCTCAACCGCGACCAATATTCGTTCGAATGGTTCAGAGATCTGCTCGCCGAGCTCGAAAAGGCGGACCAGCGAATGTTGCTCGAAATTCATCTTTGCATGACGGGCGCTCGCACCGGCATCACCGCGCTGGGACTCGAGCTGGCGCGCGAAGTCCTCCACACCGCGGGGAGGAGCGATCTCATCACTGGACTTCGAACCCACACCCACTTGGGCCATCCGGATTTCAACGCGGCGCTCGGGGAGATCGCGCGAAAGCACGCGCCGGACCCGGTGCATGTCTTCTTCTGCGGGCCGCCAGGGCTCGCGAGGAAATTGCGGACGATCTGCGGGCATCTCGGGATGCCCTTCCACGAGGAGCGCTTTTAGCGATGCCCCAAGGCTGGGCGTGGATGGCGTTCGCCTCCGTGAGCGTGCTCGCGGTTCTTGCCTGCCAATCCCAGGACGGACCGTTCGTCGACGTCGGCGTCGCGTCGGGTCGCTGCGCGACGTGCCACATGTCGGAGTATCTCGCCGTGAAACGCCCGGCGCATGCCGGAGTGAAACCGACGACGTGCGGCGTGTGCCATTCGTCGAACTCGTGGCACCCATCGTTCGTCAACCATTCGTGGCCACTGACGGGCGCTCACGCCCCCGCAGATTGTTTCGCGTGTCACCTTGGCAGCCCGCCCGTCTTTCAAGGCACTCGCTCCGAGTGCGTGGACTGCCACCGGACTGACTACGACGGCAGTCGCTTCCCCGGACACGCGCGGTTTCCGCTCACGTGTGCCGAGTGTCACTCCACGACCGCTTGGAAGCCGGCGCTCGAAGCCCGGACCGCACCTGCGGCAGCCCCGACGGCCACCGCGGCTCCATCGAGGCCCGCGGCGCCCCCGACGGCAACGCCTCGCCCGCCGAGCCCACCTTCCCGCCCCATCCCGTCGCGTCCCCTCACTCCAACACGCCCAGCGAACACGCCATCGTGGCCCGCGACGCCCACGAGCAAACCCCCGGACAACGTGTCGGGCGCGAGCCGCCGCTCGGGTCGATGACGCACGCTCGAGACCATCGAGGCTACCCGCTACAAACCTGGGTGTTCTGACAAGCCCAGTGGCCGAGCGCGGGCTGGTACCGACAGGCGGTAGTACTGCCGCAACAGTCGGCGTCGGTGTTGCAGGTGTCCGCGGTCGAGTGGCAATAGAAGCCCGTCAACGCTCCGCAATATCCCGAAAACGAAGGTGAGCAGACGCCGCTCGCTCCGCAATCGGAGTCGACTCGACACGGGGAGGGGAAACAAAGGTTCACGTGGCCCCCGTTACCCCCGTAGTAGTCGGCGGCGCATCCGCAGGTAGAGCCGGCGGGGCAATCACCGTCGACCAGACACGCATCGACCGAGCAAGTGCCGTGCACGCAAAAGTGCCCCGTGCAATCGGCGTCCGCCTTGCAAGGAGCCGACGCGTCGGGCGGATAAAACGTTGCAACGCTGGAAGGATTGCACCCGGGACTCGTCGGGCGTCCTTTCGCGACGGACAGCGGGCCCTTCGCACATTCGCCGACCGCACCGCCGCTCGCAGATGCGCCACCGTTCGCAGTCGCGCCTCCGCTCGAGACGTCGCCACCGGTTCCCGCGCCACCCTGATTGCCGACTCCAACGCCCTCGACGCTGCCGCCGCAGCCGAGCGCCCAGGACGCGAAACCGAGAGCGAAGAATCGACAATGGAGATTCCGTACCGGCATGCGCAGAGCTGCAGCACGCTCTGTGCCAGCAGAAGTCCATCTTTTATCGTGAAATATGCGTGTGCCACAGTGAGCCATTGCCGCGGACCCGGCCCCGCAAGCTCCTGCGGATTATGAATTCTGAGAAAGGGCCAACGAACGTTCCCGCGGAAGGCGGCTTCGGAGCGTGCTTCTCGTCTTCGTGGCGCGCGTGCTGGCGTAGCTCGTCGATGAACGCGCGCGCGGTCTCGCAATTGACGAGGTGCAGATCGACGCCTCATGTGCGCGGACGAAGGACGAGCATTCGTGTCGCAGCCCGGCGCGCGCCGCGGCGGCGATACAACAGGCGTCCGAAGACGGCACTTGTCGCGACTGCCGGCGCCGTCTTGTATCTGTCCGTCTTGGGGATGACCGCGGAGGGTGGCGGGGTGACACCACCGTCGGGACTCAAGGTGAATTGGTCCGGCGCGCCGCTCGCGGTCGTTGGCGATCCCGACGCGAAAATCCCAAGCGTCGATGCCGTCCGATTCACGGGCGCTCGTCCCTCGTGAATGCACTCGACGCTCGGGCCGTGGTGCGAGCGACGCGGGCATACGTTTGCATACAACGCCGCCAGAGTGCTTTGTCGCACGCGGAAAATAGGCTGACGAGGGGTGCTCGAAGGTAGCCTTGACGGTGCCTGAGGGGGCCTTCATCGTTGAAGGTCGGTACCCCGATGTTTTCCGTAGAGCCGATTGAACTAGTTCGCACTGCTGGGAGGCTCACGGAACTGAGCTTCGGGCGAGAGCACGGAAGAGATCCCTGGTTGCTGGTGCGACTGGGAGGGGACGACGAAGAGCTTGCTGCGGCACTCCGGGCCGCCGAGGCGAGCGCGGCCACGGCGGCGCCGGGGAAGATCGCGTTCCATACGGAGATCGTGAGCGAGGCGCTTCGTTTGAAGCGAGGTGGGGCTCAAGCGACCGAGCCGGATTGGCAGAACATCGTCAAGAGTCTCGGGGATGCTCGGTACTACGCGGTGGCGGTGCGCAAACGCCCGGGCGTGGACGCGGCGTTCGGGGATCGCGTTTCCGTTGGGCGCGCGCTCAACAAGGACATCGCCTTCCGGCACGCGAGCATCTCGAAGTTCCACGCGTATTTTCAAATCGTCGACAGCGAGCATTGCCGTCTCGCCGACGCGGGGAGCAAAAACGGTACGATCGTCAACGGCGTGCCGCTGTCGAAGGACGGTGTCGACGTCGTGAGCGGCGACCACGTCACGTTCGGCTCGATCACTACGATCGTCTTGGACGCGCGCACGCTCTGGCGCGTGCTGCGCGCTAAATGACGGCCCTCGCCGGCCCTGTCGACGCGACGCAAACGGGGGAGAAGAGAGGGCCTCCTTCCACGATTGCCGGCCGGTACCGCATCGTGGGCGTCCTGGGCGGCGGCGCCATGGCGGAGGTGTTCGAGGTCGTGGACGAGAGTCGAGGCGTGACCGTCGCGCTCAAGCGGCTCCTTCCGGATCGCGGCAGCGGGCGGACGGCGACGCTGCTCTTTCAGCGCGAATACGAAACTCTGACGCAGCTCTCACACCCGCTCATCGTCCGCGCGTTCGAGTACGGCATCGACGGCAGTCTGCCCTTCTACACGATGGAGCGCCTCGTCGGGCGGAACCTGAGCGACCTCTCGCCGATGCCGTGGCGCGCCGCGGCCTCGCTCTTGCGCGACGTCGCGTCGGCGCTGTCTCTCGTCCATTCACGAAAGCTCGTTCACCGCGACGTGTCTTCTCGCAACGTCTGCAGGACCGAGGAGGGACGCGCGAAGCTCATCGACTTCGGCGCACTCGGCCCGATGGGGCCGCAACGAGAGATCATCGGCACGCCGCCGTTTCTCTGTCCCGAGAGCCTCGAACAGCGTCCCCTCGACGCGCGCGCCGACCTCTTTTCGCTCGGCGCGCTCGCGTACTTCGCGCTCACGGGGCGGCACGCCTACCCCGCTCGCCGCGTGGCCGAGCTCGGCGAAATGTGGCGGCGTCCCATCGAGTCACCGTCGCGCATCGTCCCGGACGTCCCCGAGACGCTCGCCGCGCTCGTGCTTTCGCTCATCGACTTGAACCCGCTCGTCCGTCCAGGCAGCGCGGCCGAGGTCTACGACCGGCTATCGGCCATCGCCGAGCTGCCGTCCGTCGAGGCACCCGAGACGGCGCGTGCCTATTTTCTGACCCCGGGTTTGGTGGCGCGAGCCGATCAATCGCAACGCTTTCGCCGCCGTCTGTTGCGCGCGGAGCGCGGGCGTGGGGAAACGCTCCTCATCGAGTCTCCTCGAGGCGGAGGGCGTTCGCGTCTGCTCTCGAGTTTCCTGCTCGACGCGAGGCTCCGCGGCGCGATCGTCGTCTCGGTCGACTGCAATCACCTCTGGGCGGCGCCGTTCGCCGCGGTCAGGGCATTGGCCCGCGGCATTCGGGACACCGAACCCTCCCTCGCGTCGGAGCTCGCGTCTTCCGACCCCGAGCTGTCACGGCTCCTCGCCATTCGACCCGGAGCGGCGAGCGACGCGGAAGCCGAAATACCGCCAGAAAATTGGGTCGCAGCGTCGGAGCGGGTGGCCGCGTGGTTCGTGGAACTGTCGCGCAAGCGACTCGTCGTGATCGGTGTCGACGACGTCGATGCCTGCGACGGTCCGTCGGCGGCCGTCGTCGCGGCTCTCGCTTCGGCGGCGAGCTCCGAGGCGATGCTCGTCGTCGCGACTTGTGTCACGGGTTCCGACGCGCCCGCCGCCACGCGTCTGCGCGACAACGGCAGCTCGCTCTCGCTCAAAGCGTTCCTTGCGAGCGAAACCCGCGAGCTCATGTCGTCGGTGTTCGGAGAGGTCCCGCACGTCGACACGGTGGCGAGCTGGGTGCATGACTTGTCGAACGGACTACCGAGCACCGCGCTCGAGCTCGCACAACATCTCGTCGACTCCGGTCTGGCCCGCTACGGGCAGGGCGGCTGGGGGTTGCCGGCGTCGCTTCAGGGCCTGGGCCTGCCGGAAAGCGTGGACGCCGCCCTCGACGCGCGCGTCGCCGCGCTGTCCCCCGCGGCACGGCTCATCGCCGAGGCGCTGTCGCTCGCGAGCAGCAGCGTGCCGCTGCTCGTCTCGGAGTATCCGGCTCTCCTCGACGAGGGCACGAAGAGCGAGTTTTTCCTGCATCTGAACGAGCTCGTGAGCGGGTCGGTACTCGTCGACGCCGGCTCGACCTACGTGTTTTCGAGCCGAGAGACGCGCGACGCCGTATTGCGGCACGTCCCGAAAGAAGGCGCGCCGGCACTCCACCGACGACTCGCCGCCGCGTATCAATCCGGCGTGGAGCCCGCGGACGACCTCGCCGCCCACCACCTGCTCGAAGCCGGCGATCTCGAACCCGCGTTTCGGCTCTTCGTCGAAGCGTGTCGAACGCGGTCGGACGCGTTCGCGCGCGGCATGAGTTTTTACCGGACTCCCGAGGGCGCGGCGATGATCGAGCGATTGTACGCCTGGGGTCGCGCGAACGGCGCGGTCGCCGAGGACCAGGCGCGCGTCACCCGCACGCTGATGCAAGCCGCGTCACTGGGCGACAAGCGCCTCGCTCGGTACGCGCCGGAGGTTCTCGAGTCGCTCCGGCGCGACTCGGGGCTCGATCTCTGGCAGACGTTGGAAGGCGTCGTCGATCCCCTCGAACGGATCCAGCGGGCCATCGGCGAAGCGTATGAGCGATATGCGGCGAGCCCCGATCGCGAACGACGGCTCGATCCGAGCGCGGCGATCACGGAGCTCGCGATGGTCTCGAGCGGGATCATCGGCGTCTACGTTCGCAATGCGGATCACGTCGGCGGCACCGCCCTCGACGAGCTCGTCCGTCCGCTGCGAGTATTTTCGCCGGTCCTCGATCTCTTGAGCCGGCTTCTGGAGCTGGCCGCGCGCGCGCTCCGCGGCAACGAGACGCGCCAGCTCAGGGTCGAGGTCGCCGAGCGCACCCTCGAGCCGGTGCCCGGGCTCGACGAGCCCGCGCGCGTCAACATCCAGGTTCTTTCGCAGTATTACCTCGCGCTCGAAGACATGACGCAAGGGTATCCGGTACCGGACGAGCGGCTGACGTTGCTCGACCGATCCGCGCCGTATGCGCCGCTCGCGTGGCAGGCGAGGATGCTCCGCGAGTACTACCGCGGCGACGAGAGAAAGGCCGAGGCCTGTCGCCGGCGTCGCGATATCGCCATGACCGGTCGAGCCGACGTGGACGGCCATCTCGAGACGAGCGTGCTGTACGAGTCGGGAGCGTACGCGACGCTCGGAAATCTGATGGCGCTGAAGCGCCTGCTTCCTCTGATGGAAGAGCGCTCCGCGGAGCGCCCAGGGTGGCGGCCTTATCATCGGCTCGCGGTCGGCAACTGCGATTTCCTTCGTGGCGACTACGAGAGCGCCATCGCCGAGTACGAGGCCGGCCTCGCGCTGCCCGACGTGAGCACGCACGCGTCGCAAACGCTGCTTCTGGTTCGCCTCGTGCGCGCGTTGGTCGAGCTCGGACGCTTCGGTGAGGCGAAGAAGAGAGCGGAAGCCACGCTCGAGCGACACCGCGCCGAACCGCTCGGCCCGTTCTACGTGGACGAGCTGGAGGTGGCGCTCGCCTGCGCCGAGGCGGGCGCCGGCGACGTCGCGCAGGCGATCGCGCGCGCGGACCGTGCAATGACGCGCATCGAAGAGCGTGGTCTCTCCGGCGTGGTGCTCGTCAATTTTCTAACGCAATCGGCCGTCTTGGCGCATCGGGTCCGGGACAACCGGCGATTCGAATCGCTGCTCGAGAGAGTCGCCGTGCTCGTGAAGGGAACCGACAGCACGGCGCTCGCGTCGCAATATGCGCGGCTCCTCTCCATGCGGCAATCGACGACGTTCGAGCCGGTTGCCGCGCCGATCGGCGGCGCCCTGCTCAGCAGCGTGCACACGGAGCTCGGCGCGAACGTCCGCACGGAGCTCGAACGATGCGAAGGGCCGCACGAGCGTTCGCGGCGCGCCCTGCAATTCTTGATGACGTATTCGGGGGCGGCCCGCGGGTTTCTGTATCTCTATCGGTCGGGACGGCTCGAATTCACTGCGGCGATTCCCGAGGAGGAGCCTGGCGCCACGCTGGAAGCGAGACTCAACGAATGGGTTTCGGTCGCGTTCGAGAGCGAGGGAATGACGGCCACGGCGTCCCTCGATACCAACTCGTCGCCGCCGATCCCTTCGACGTTTGCGTTCGTCGAGCTCACGACCAGCGTTCAGGGAGCGCTCGTGCTCGCCGGAGTCGCGGCGCTCGAAGCGTCACGCGGTACGCTGGCGCGAGTGCCGAACGACGTCTTGCGCACCCTCTGTGGAGAGCTCGTCCGGACGGGCGACGCTGTCGGTCGGCCGATCTTCGCCAGAGACCCGAGTTGAGCGGCGAGGCGGATTAGACACTCCGAGGCCATGGTGGAGTCCGAGACGCCGCGCGATGTTTCGATGCACGCCGTCGGTGCACGCGCGTGGCCGAGGTTACCGAGCTGGACGCTCTCGGTCGCCGCCGCGCTGCTCGCCGCGATTGCGTTCGGTACTCACTTTCGCGGCGAGTTTTTCTGGGACGACACGGATCTCGTCGTGAAGAGCACCGTGCTTCGAGATCCGCACGGCTGGTACCGGATTTTCACGACCGATCTCTGGGGCGGCGCCACCGGACGAGCGACGGACCTCTATCGCCCGCTCCCCATGCTCACGCTCTGGATGCAGGCTCGGTTCACCGGCCTGTCGATCGTCGCCTTTCGGCTCGGCGATCTCGCGATTCATTTCGGATGTGCGGCGCTCTTCTTCCGGTGGTTACGCCGCGAGGGGTGTTCGTCCCTCGTCGCTCACTCGGTCACTGCGCTCTTCCTCGTCCATCCGAGCACGACCGAGGCGGTCATGTGGGTCACGGGCGGCAGAAACGACTCGCTCGGAACGCTCTTCGCGCTCGCCGCGTTGCTCTGCGTTCGCGCAGAGGGCTCGTCCTGGCCGCGCGCCGTCGGGGCGACGGTGTTCGTCTTCGCCGCGGGGCTCTGCAAGGAAGTGTTCGTCGTCCTTCCGTTTCTCCTCCTCGCGTACGCGACCGTGCGGGCAGAAGGGGAGTTCGCGCGACTCGTCCACGTTCGTCTCTATTTGCCGATCGCGGGCGCGGCGTCGTTCCTCGTCGTGCGGCGGACGTTGCACATCGCGTCGACGAGTCGAGCGCTCGACGGGTCGCTGAGCGAGCACGCGGCGAACTACGCGAGCATCCTTTGGCACTACACGTCTCAGATCGTCACGTTCGACAACGGCGCGACCGCGCAGCGCTTCGAGCCGCTCCCTTCCGTCGACGCGGCCCTCGTCCTCACCGCGGCGATCGCCGTGACGATCGCGCTGCTCCGCGCCCGCTCCTTTGCGCTCTTTGGATGGATCTGGTTCTCGTCGGCGCTCGCCCCGCACGTCGTTTCCCTCCCGGTGATTGGACAATGGGGGAACCGGTATGCGTATTTCGCGGGTCTCGGGCTCGCCGCAACGATCGCCTTTCTGTTGCCGGCCGTCGCGAAACGTCTTCCTCGAGTCGCTCCGAGATTCGCAGCGGCGGTCACGGCGGTTCTCGTCGTGCTGCTCGCTCTTCGAACGTCGATCGACGCAAGCCTGTGGCGCGACGGCCCGACCCTGTTCGGCGCCGACGTCGCGCGGAACCCCGACGATAGCCGCGCGCACTATCACCTCGGCGTCGAGCTCGTCGCGCGCGGGGGATGCACGGAGGCGCTGCCGCAATTCACGCGCGCGGCCGAGCTCGAGCCGACTTACGCGCGGGCGTGGCACAACGTCGCTGGTTGCCTCATTCAACTCAGACGGCCTCGCGAGGCTCTGGAATCCGCCGAGCGCGACGTGGCGCTCGAGCCGGCCAATCCCCGGGCGCACTACAACGACGCGGTCGCGCGCCTCGCGTCCGGCGACCGCCCGGGCGGACTCGCGTCCCTCGGAACCGCCCTCGCGCTCGATCCGTCCTACCGCCAGGCTGCGGCCTTGCGTGACAAGGTGACGCGCGCGTCGGTCGCAGCGGGGCAGCCGTGATAAGCTCGCCGATCATGCTGGGGCTTCCCTTGCTCGTCGTGCAGCTCGATGCGATGCACCAGAGTCGCGGCGGGGATTGGTACTACCGGACGTTTGCGCCGGGGCGAGCCTTGGCGTCGCTCGACGGCGTGTACGTCGTGAACGTCGATCAGGCTCATCGTCGCTTGCCGGCGATCGTGGAGCGCGCGGACCTCCTCGTCGCCAACGGGGTGTGCGACGCCGACTTGCTCCCGCTGATCGCCTCGCGAAAGCTCGCGCGGCGGCCCACGGTGTTCGAGATCAACGACGACGTGCAGGCGATCCAGCCGTCGAATCCGCTCGCCGGGTTCTTCGGACAGCCTCAGAACGTGCGCCTGTTTCGCCGGCTCGCGCAGAGCGCCGACGCCGTGCAGTACAGCGTGGCGGAGCTGGAGCGCCTGTACGGATCGCTCAATCCGCGCGGGCGCGTGTTCGTCAATCAACTCGTCGCACCGCCGCGGCTGCGCGCACCGAACGCCGGCGATCGGGTCACCATCGGATGGGGCGGCTCCTCGGGGCACCTCGAGGACATGATGGATGTCGCGCCGGCGCTCACCCAGTTCGTGCTGGATCACCCGACCGTCACCTTGCAACTCATGTCCTCGGACAAGATCTGGAAGCTGTTCGACGCACTACCGGGTGACCGCAAGCAGCGGACGCCGACCGGTTCGATCGACGACTACTACGCGTTCGTCTCACGGCTCGACATCGGCATCGCGCCCAATCGAGACAAGGGTTTCAATCGCGCGCGCTCGGACGTGAAGTTTCTCGAATACGCCGGGTTCGGCGCGGTGCCGATCGTTCAACGACTGACGCCTTACCTGGACAGCGTGAAGCACGGCGAAAACGGTTTCCTGTTCGCCGACACCGCGGAGATGCTCGCGCTCCTGTCGCGGCTCGTCGCCGACCCCCACGAGCGACGCCGCGTCCAGAAGAACGCGCATGACTACGTCGCGAGCGAACGTCTTCAAGCGAGCCACGCGCCGGAGCGGCTCGGCTTCTACACGGAGCTCCTGGGAGACCCCTCGCGGGCGAGCTCCGAGGCGGAGAAATTCTTCGCCGAGCTCGTGCAACTCGAAGGCGCCGAGGTATCCGGTCGCCACGTGGTGCTCGCCCACACGCGCTTCGAATCGTTGCTCCACAATGGTCTCGTGGCCGTACAAGAAAAGGACGAACGCGTCCGCGGAGCCGCGATGCTTCGCGAGGCGGCGAAGCTCGAGCCGACGCATTCGTTTCCGGAGCTCGTTCTCGGTGCGCATCTCGGCAGCGAGGCGGACCTGCGCGCGGCGCTGGCCAAAAATCCGCGATCGGTCCAGGCACTGCTTGCGCTCGGTTCGCACTTGCTCGAGCACGGGCAATTCATGCCCGCTCTGGAACGCTTCCTCGCGGCCGCCGAGATCGCCCCCGGCTATGAAATGCCGTTCGCGCTCGCGGCTCGCGCCGTGGAGCGGCTCGGTGGCGTCAAGGAGGCCGCCGAGTTCGAGCGAATCGCGGCGTCGCTCGCACAATCCGTGATGCCCGTGGAGCGGCCGGCAGCGCCGCCTCGAAAGCCCGCCGAGCGCCCCGCGTGGCAGCTCCTCGACGAGGGCGTGCATCTCGAGACGCTGAGTCCCGACTACGCGCCGACGGGCTTACTCGAGCTCATCCCTCACGCGCGGCGTGTCCTCGATCTGGGTTGTTTCTGTGGTGGTACCGGGCGTTACTTGAAACGGCGCTTCCCCGGTTGCCACGTCGTCGGCATCGAGATGTTGGAGAAGGCCGCCGCCATGGCCGCCGAAGTCTACGACCAGGTCCACGTCGGCACGCTCGAACGACTCGATTTCGAGAAAGCCGGGCTCGCGTCCGGAAGCTTCGACGCCATCGTCGCCGCGGACGTGCTCGAGCATCTGTTCAACCCGTGGCAAGCGTTGCTTCGTCTTCGTCCTTTGCTCTCGCCGGGCGGCGCGCTGTACGTCAGCTTGCCGAACGTCCGTAACCTCAAGCTGATGAGCGACCTGGCGAAAGGGTCGTTCGACTACGCGGGCGCCGGTATTCTCGACGTCACGCACGTGCGCTTCTTCACGCGCAGGACGGCCACGTTGATGCTCGAACAGACCGGCTTCAAGGTCGAAGAGGTTCGAATCAATCCCGATCAACGGTTGCAGGCGGTGTTCGAGGGGAAGGATCTGAAACAGCTCACCAGCATCGAGCTCGACGGGCTAACGCTCGGCGGTTTGGGGGCCGAGGATCTGATGGAGCTCGCGGCGCTGCAGCTGTATTTCCGCGCGACGCCGGCTTGAGGAGGCAGTCTCGTGTGCCTGGTGCGACTGGCTCCGAAAAGCGGTGGCTCGGGCGTAACCGCTCGAGGATCGCGCCTCGCGTCCTTTTTTCGAGTGCGCGTGGTCCGTTTTTCTTCGTGGCGGTACGAGCAAGGATCCCATGAATCTCGCGCGCTCCATCGCCGTCTCGTCCATCGCCTTCATCGTGGGGTGCTCGAGCAGTTCCTCGGATCATTCGGGCGCGGCCGACTCCGGCGCGACGGGAGGCGCCTCAGAAACAGGCGGAACGAGCGGTAGCGGTGGCGCGAGTACCGGCGGCAATGGCGGCGCGAGCACCGGCGGCAGTGCGACGCTCACCGGCGGCTCGGGAGGGACCCATCCCAGTACCGGCGGTGCGAACGCCGGGGGTACGAATGCCGGCGGCGCGAGCAGCGGTGGCGAGAATTCAGGGGGCGCGGGCGGCGTCTCGCCGCCGACCGGTGCGTGGACCAATGTGACCGCGAACCTCGCGAACATGGCCTCCGAGTGCGGAAACCTCTCGCACCTCTCCGCGAAGCCCGACGAAGACGTCCTGATCGCGGGCATCGCGCAGAAAGGTCTCTGGGCGAGCACCGATGGCGGCGGAAGTTGGCATCAGCTTGGAACCGGCGCCGGGTCCGACACGATCACCAATCGCACGTCATCCTTCCTGTTCGACCCCGAGCATCCGAGCCAGTACTGGGAATCGGGCATCTACAACGCGGGCGGCGTCTATCTCACGACCGACGACGGCGCGACATTTCACGCGCTCGGAACCGTGCACCACGACGATCTCATCAGCGTCGATTTCACCGATCCGAACCGGAAGACGATGCTCGCCGGAGGTCACGAACAGACGCAGACGCTCTATCGGTCGACCGACGGCGGAGCGACGTGGGACAACGTCGGCACGAATCTGCCATCGGGGACGAATTTCTCGAGCTTCCCGCTCGTCATCGATTCCGAGACGCATCTCGTCGGGCTGTCGGGTTACGCGGGCGGCACCTCGGGCGTCTTTCGCACGACCGACGGCGGCAAGACGTGGGCTCAAGTCACCTCGTCGGGCGGATACGGCGCGCCGCTCTGGGCCAAAAACGGCGACATTTATTGGGCGAGCAGCGACGGCATGGCGAAGAGCACCGACCAAGGCGCGCACTTCACCGACATCGCGGCGAACGGCCAGCTCAAGACGACCGCGCCGATCGAGCTCCCCGACGGTAGGATCGCGACCGTCGGATCGCAGTCGATCATGGTGTCGTCGGACGGCGCGACGACCTGGCAATCGGCGAGCACGGCGCTGCCCTACGGCGACGCGACGGGGCTCACGTACTCGACGCAGCGAAAAGCGTTCTTCATCTGGCACTTCAGCTGCAACAACAACGTCCCGACCGACGCGATCATGCGTTTCGATTTCGACTACACGAAGAACTAGATCGGTTCCACCCTCGATGCCCGCGCTGCGTACGCGTCAGTCGTTGGTCTGCTCGGATTGTCCGGAGCACTCGGAGGCGAGCACGAAGGAACATTTGCCGTTGCTGCAGCCGCCTTCGATGCATTCGTCGTCGGTTTGGCAGGCGGAAAAGGGAAATTTCTTGTTTGCGCAGTGCCCGCTCGAGTCGCAATAGAGCCCGTGCTCACACGGAGAAAAACCGGCGCAGGTGTCTCCCACGGCCTGCGTTCCGTCTGGATCCGGAATCGCTTCGCAGGTCCCGCTCGGACCACACGCCAGGTTCTGATCCGCGAAGCAAAACGAGCCCGACGTCACGCCGGTCGTGAAGGTACAATCGCCGACGGTACTCCCGTCAGCACCTTCACAGCTACCGACGCACGGGTCGCCGAGGCCCGCAGCCGGCGTCGTGACGCACACGCTGGGTGTCCCGGCGCACGTTGCCGGCGGCGCGCATTCTCCGCCATCCACGCACGCGCCCCCCGGCGGTACGGTTCCGATCTCGACGTCCCAATCGCAAAGGTGGTCAGGCCCCACTCCCGAACCACAATGCATCCCGGAGTTCGTCACATCGGTGACGCAGGCTCGTCCGGCCACCGGATCGTACTGCCGCACGCTGGGCACCATGACGAGGCTTTGCCCAGCCTGTGTGGTGTTCTTCAAGCACGCCGCATGGTCGAACGGCACGTTCGCCTGCGCACAGCACGATCCGAAATTGTCGCAAAACGCATGCGCGAGCGCGTCGGGGAATTGGCCGATGGGGATCGGTCCGCTCGACGACTTGGTCCCCGACTCGATCGTCGTTCCCCCGCACGCGGCGGCCAATCCCAGCGCGCTCGCCACGAGACCCGCCCGTCTCACTCCGTTCCTCACGGCTGCAAAGTAGCGCGGATCGTCGACCGATCCAAGAACGCGACTCATTCGACGCACACCGCTGTCGCGCGGAGACGGTTCGTAAACGACAAGAAACCGTGGCTCGTACTGTAGCGTGTCTCGATGCCGCGCAGTTCGCCTCGAGGGCACTTCGCGAGCAGCGCGGCGTACGCGCGATCGGCGTAGCCGGTGTTGCCGGTGATGTAGAGCACGACGTGCTGGTCCGCCTCGGCCCCCACGTAGCGCGCGTGGGCGCTTTCCGGGATGCCGTCGAGGCCGCCCATTGCGACCTGGTGCACGCTTTGAGTGCACCCGAAGAGCCCGAGCGCGATCGGAAGCAGTGCGACCCGGGACTTCACGAGGTACTCCCGGACGCCGCATCGGACGGAGGAGCCGAAACTCGGCGAGCCTGCGACACCGTCGAGTCCGCGTCGACGCAATAGCCGGTCGCGGTGACCTTGCGAGTTTCGACGAGAACGACCCAGTACGTCTCGTACTTCGTGAAAATGCCGGTCACTCGGCCGCGGGGGCACTGCTCGCGGAGATGATCGCGCAAGCCGTCGGCGAAACCATTGCCGAAGTGGATGCCGAGGAACGCGGTGTTGCTCGCGTCCGCGTGAACGGAGTGAGCGCGCTCGCTCGGCACCGCCGTGACGCTCACGGACTGAAGGGAGGCGCAGCCCGTAGGCAGGGCGAGCGATGCGACGCAGACGAGCAGCGGAAGGATCGAAGAGGTGTGTTTCATCGGATGCAAAATCCCCGAACGGTGACGATCTCCCCGCTGACGACGGGGTAACGATTGGTTTCACGAACGGTCGTGACGCCGGTGACGCGACCGGTCTCGCAGCGCTCGCGGATCGCGGCCACGAGGCCGTCCGCCCACGTATCGCTGAAGGTGGCGTTGCCGGTCGATGGCCCGACCTCGAAGAGCGACACGACGTCCTCGGCGGTGCTGAGGCGCTTCGCCGAGCCTTCGTCGACGACCGCTTTCGCGACGCCGGTGGCCTCGTGCAGATTGAGCCCGGTCTCGTCGACCTTCACTTCGAAGGGCGTCAATATTCCCGACGACGAATCGATATCGTCGACTTGGTAGCTGTACATGCTCGCGCACGCGGTGGTGAGCCCGAGTGCGAGCGCCCCCGCGACGGCGAGAGCGACTTTCGCGTGTGGATGGTTTGCGTTCACGAGTCTCCTCGCGAGAGCGCATTGCAAACGGCGAACCACCGCACACAGTCGCTAGGGCCTCGGCGCGTCCCCAAAGTGCCCCAGAATCGAGAGCCTTCGAAGCTTTACCTGTCGCGTTCCCGCGACACGGCGTTGCCGTCGAATCACACCCCCCGGGCCGCCGTCGTTAGAGGCGCTAGAAATCGATCCGAAATTGGACGAGCGAGAGTTTCGTGATGACGATCCGCGACGCTCGGGAGCGAGGTCGGGGCGGCCGAGAGGGCGTTGAGAAGACCCCACTCGTACCGGTTGGTGCCGGCGAGCACTTCCGCGTCCTTCGGCAATCAGCGGCGCAGTCACGCAGAGCGCCATCGTCGCCGGACTCCGTTTCTTCATCACTCCTTCCTGTGTGCACAGGATAATCCTTCGCGACGAACGCGGCCGAGGGGCAGGGGATTCGCGATGGGTCCTCCTACGGAGCCATCCACGTCGTCGTGTAGGACCCGTTGTCACCGATCGGCGAGGCCGCTTTTTCGTGCGGCAGAGGGGGTGTGACGGGCGTGCCGTTCATGACGTCGTGCTTGGCCCAGTCTCCGTTGAACGTGCGCGCGACGTGATCGTAGGTGCCGGCGAAAACCCACGGCGTTCCCCCGCAGCCACAGAGGTTGTCTCCGCTGTCGACGCTCACTCCGCGCAGAACGTATTCGCTCGCGGTGCAATCGATGTCGCCGTCGACGGGGAACGTCGCGTGCAAGATGCCCGCGACGTTCAGCGTGACCGTGCCCGACAGACGCACGCCGGGACCGTCGACCAGCGTGAACGTGATCCCTCCGACGGGTAGCCCGGCGAGATCGTTCGACGTGTTGTTGCCCGTGTACGTCCCGGCAACCGGCGCTGTGGCGCACGAACTGCCGGCGTCCGGGTGTCCTGCGTCGAACATGCCGCCGTCTCCGCCGCTCGGGCATGGAGCGACCTGGGTGGTGACCATCGCCTGCGCCGTCGCTCGGGAAGTCCCGAATTCGCCGGACGTCGAGCCGGAGTCGGTGACCGTCACTTGGTAGGACGCGGCCGACCCAGCGCAAATGCGTCGCGTGGATCCCGTCGAACCATCGTCCCACACGTACGAATACGGCGCGACGCCGCCGCTCGCGACCGCCGCGACGTCCGCGCAGGGATCGTCACAGCCGAGCTTCACCGACTGAACGGCGGTGCCCGTCTCTTCCACGTGGACCGTGAGGGGTTCAGCGGTCGTCGCGTCGCGAGCGTCGAACGAGACGCGCCCGCCGCTGCCGCCGCCGAAAGCGCCTCCGTTTTCCTGTGTGCCCACGGTGAGGGGGCTTTCGCCGCTCGAGCTGCATCCGACCATGACCATGGTCAGGAAGAACGTCGCGAAGCGAATTCGGAGCATGTCTTCGCGTCCGGCAGGCATCAGCGATCCTTGCTTGCGTCTCCGGCCTTTGCATCCGCGCCTGCGTCCGAGAGCTTCCCGCAGGGCTTGCCGCGCTTTCCAGGATACTCGCAGCCGAGCGGTAGCGCGCCCTCGTAGACCCCGCAGAACCCCCGATCCGTGCAGCACCCTTTGAGCGACGCGCCGCCCGCAGTCGGGCTGGCACCATCCGGGCAACTCGTGTCGAGCGTGCCCGGTTGATTCAGTTGGAGGCAAATACCTTCGAGGTTCGCCGAGTATTGACTGAGATCGGTACCGCACACGTTGGGCTCACGCCCGCCGAACTCGAGCTTGTTCCCTGGTACGCCCGTGCCGACCCCCGTGCAGCAAGCCGGCGTGATCGCCGGGGTACATGGCACGCCGCCACACATCACGGCCGCCGTTGCGTCCGTTTCCGGTGCGCCGCCGGTGCCGACCGCTCCGCCCGTGGAACCGCCGCCCGTCGAGCTTCTAGCCATCGAGCTTCCGCCGGTTCCGCTGATTCCGCCGGTATCTATCTGGGCATCCCTGCCGCCGGTGCCGGCTGCGCCGTCCGAGCCGGATTTCGTGCTGCTACACGCCGAAAGTCCGATCAGCGCGATCGCGGCGATGGCCCAGGAAATCTCGCGGGTTCGCTCCATGCAATCCCCTGCTGCACGGAGCCGGCGGTTCCTTCATGGAAAAAACGTTGTCGCGGTGGCGAGACGGGCGTCGCAAGTAAACGCGCCCGCGGTCACGCGATTCGGTGAAATCTACTGCTCGAAGCAGTAGAGGTTGTACGGGTTGTTGCACTGGGGGACCACCGACTCGCTCCACTTGTCATCGGTGGTCGACGTGTTGTAGCCGCACATGCCGTAGTCATGGGGCGAGTTGCTGCGCCAGTCGTTGCAGGTAAAAGCGGTGGCCGTGCCGTCGGCGTGCGTGCCGGTCCAGGGCGCGTAGTCGGTCAGGGTGCCGCGCTCGTCCACGTCGATGGCCGACAACGGATCGCCGGTGAGCGCCGCCTTGTTCGCGAACAGCTCGACGCCATCGAGGCCGTACCAGGGGCCGACATCCTTCAAGCGATCGATGGCGTTTTCATGGCTGTCGGAGAGCCACGCGATCCAGTTTCCGCCGAGACCCGCTCCGCGAGCGGAGATCTGGCAAAGCCAGTCTCCACCAGCCAGCCCGCTGGTCACTTCTCCGCCCGCATCAGCGCCGTTCGCGGCGCCCAGGAGATTGCCGTCCCACTTGTCGTGCGTGACGAACAAGCGCATCCGATGCGCGCCGCCGTCGGCTGGCGTCGTCCCTCCGTCGACGTTCGCCGTTCCACCGCCTGCCCCTCCGTCGACGCTTGCGGTTCCACCGGTGCTCGAGGTTCCTCCGCTGGCGCCGGTGATGCCGCCCGAGCTCGGTGCTCCACCGTCGATGACGGTTCCGCCAACGCCAGTGATTCCACCCATGCTCGCGGTTCCGCCTGAGTTCGGCGTTCGGCCGCCGGCGCCTGCACTTCCGCCGCCTGCGCCTGCATTTCCACCGGAGCTCGTCGCTCTGCCGGCGCCCCCGCCTCCGGCTTCCGCGGTTCCCCCCGACGCGAAGCCGTCGCCGCCCGTGGAGGCGACGCCAGTTCCCAGATCCGTCGAGCACCCTGCGAGAGCCAGAGCGAATGCGGACAGCCAGATTCCGAGCTTCGTTTTACCGACGACCATGGTCGTTTCGATACGGCCCGAAACGCCGATGGGTTACGCGCATTTGACCGGGCACGATGTGCCCGGCCCGTGCCCTCCGCCTGCGCTACGACGACATCGCTCGCATTCGGAGCGCGTGCACGATCGCTCCCGCTCCGACGCGGCGTGATCGCGCTTTCTCGGCCGATGCGCGGGGTGAGCCGGTGTGGGTGAATGCCGTCGAAGAAGCCATGCGTTGCCGCGCTCGGGGGGAGCGGTAAATTAGGGGATTCATGAATGACGTGCCGCATGGTGACTCGGGCGACGATGACCCTGGATTGCTCGGAGGCCGCTATCGCGTGCGGCGCACCATCGGGCGCGGCGGGATGGCGAACGTCTACGAGGCGGACGACGCGGCCACGTCGAGCCGCATCGCGCTGAAGAGGCTCGTGCTGAAGGACGACCCGAAGCAGAACCGTCGCCAACAAGAGTCCTTCGAACGCGAATTTTACCTGCTCTCGCAGCTGGCTCATCCGCGAATCGTCGAGGTGTACGACTACGTCGCAGACGACGACGGCCACTACTACACGATGGAGCTCCTCGACGGAGGGGACCTCCAGGGTTTCTTGCACGAGGATTGGCGTAAGGGATGCGCCTTGATCCGCGACGTGTGCTCGGCGCTGTCGCTCGTTCACTCGCGAGGTTTGGTCCACCGCGACGTCAGCGTGCGGAACATCCGCTGCACGTCGGACGGCTTCGCGAAGCTCATCGACTTCGGCGCGGTCGTTCCGCGCGGACCAAATCGCTATCCGCTCGTCGCGACGCCGGCCTACGCCGCGCCGGAGGTGGTTCGGCGCGAGCCCCTCGATCCCCGCGCCGACCTCTTCGCGCTGGGTGCCACCCTCTATTACATGCTCACCGGTCATCACGCGTATCCCGCGCCGAGCTTCGCGGCGCTGCGCGAGTCCTGGAAAACGCCGCCGCGGCCTCCGTCGGCATACGCGAACGACGTGCCCGAGGCGCTCGATCAACTGGTGCTCGAGCTGCTCGCGCTCGATCGCGACGCGAGGCCGGCGAACGCCGCGGACGTGATGGAACGCCTCGGCGTCATCGAAGGACGTCCGATCGACGAGCAGCTCGTCGTAGCGCAGGCATACTTGTCGACGCCGCGGCTCGTCGGGCGCGAACGGCCTTTGCGCCGCGTTCGAAAGGAGACCCTGAAGGCCATCCGCGGGCGCGGCCGCGCCGTTTTGATCGAAGGGCCGTCGGGCGTCGGGCGTTCGCGATTTCTCGACGCGGTCGCTCTCGACGCCAAACTCCAAGGCGGCCTCGTCTTCCGCGCCGACCCCGACGACGCGGAAGACGGTCCATACGGCGTGATCCGCGCGCTCGCGCGACAAATGATCGACGAAGCACCCGAGTTCGCGCTCGCGCTCGCGCGGCCGCGGATCGGCCTTCTCGGTCATGCAATTCCCGAACTCCTGGCGCGCGTGCCCGACGCGTCGCTCGACCCGGTCGCCGACAGCGGACTCCTTCGCGCGGCATTGCTCCCGGCGCTTCGCGAGTGGTTCTTGGCGCGAGCGGGCGAGCGTTCGCTCGTCTTCGCGGTCGACGACTTTCATCGAATCGACGAACCGTCCGCCGCGGTCCTCGCCCTCTTGTCGCAAGAGATCCGGACCGCGAACGTCGCGATCGTCGTGACGGCCGAGCTCGACGGGAACGCCGCGAGCGGTCCGCGGAAGCTCCTCGCCGAAACGGCGGAGCGCGTCGTTCTCGAGCCGCTCGAGCTTCACGATACCGCAGCGCTGCTCGCGTCGGTGTTCGGCGAGGTCCCGAATCTCGGGCTCCTCGCGCACCGATTGCAAACGATCTCGCGGGGCAACCCGCGCGACGTGATGCGACTGTCCCAGGATCTTCTGGACCGCAAGATCGTCCGGTACCGCGCGGGCGGCTGGGTCTTGCCCGCGACGCTCGACGACGTCTCCTTGCCGTCGAGCATGGCGGCGGCGCTGAAGATTCGCTTCGACCGGCTCGAGCCGGACGCGCGAGAATTCGCCGTTGCTTTCTCCCTCTGTTCCGATCGCGCGCTCAGCTTCGACGAGTGTCTCCATCTCACCGAGCACCGGAACGGCCGACGCCTCTTCGCGACGCTCGACGAGCTCTCGCGAGAGGAAATCGTCCGAGCGGTGGGCGAACGGTTCGCATTCGCCGAGCGGTCGTGGTTGCCGGTTCTTCGCGAGTTCGCTTCCGACGAGCTCCTGTGCTCGTTGCATCTTCGGGTCGCGAGCCTATTCGAGACGCGCGACCACGAGGAATTTCACGTCGGAATGCATCTGCTCTACAGCGGCGAAGCGTCGCGCGCCGTCGAAGTGCTGAGCCACCACGCCGTCGTGTCGCTCGAGCGCGAGCGACAGAACCTCGACAGGTTTCTGGAGTTCGTTCGCACGCTACCGTCCGACTGGCTCGCCGTGTACGAGCGGGCCATCTCGCTCGCCGAATCGCTCGGTCGACCCGCGCGCGAGCGGTTCTACCTCCGGTACCGCCTCCCCGGCCTCCTCGCGCTGACCGGAAAAACGGCCCCGATGCAAGTCCGGGCGCTCTTGTCGGAGCTCCGCGGGCTGAGCGGACTCGCGGATTACGCCGCGTCCGATCCGGCGCTCGATGCCGGCGCCCGGCTCATGACGGCCATCGGCGCGGCATCGGAGCGTTACGCGCGGAGGCCAGAACACGATCGCGTGCTCGATCCGGGGCAGGCGATCGTGGACCTCGCTCGCGCGGTGTCGCAGGTCGTTGGCGTCGTGGCCGCGACGATCGATGTTCCGCTTCTCGATTCGCTTCCGTCGCTCGCTCCATTGGCGCCGCTGTCTCCGTCGCTCGGCGTCATCGACGACCTCGTGCGCGCCGCCGCAGGTCGGATCACCGGCCGAGGAGAGCAGGCGCGCGCGTCGTGGCACCGCGTCCTCGAACGAACCGCGGAGGCGGATCGCGGTGGTCTTGATGCCTCGCACCACCACTACATGCGACTTGCGGTCATGAACGGGCTCGGCATTTTCGAAGCCGGGATGGGGCTCGACTCGAGTCTCCAATGGGCCGAAAAAGTCGGGTCGGATCCCACGTGCGTAGTGAATGCGATTCAGATCCGGATGCTCAATCACCTCTGGCAAGGCAACGTCCGACTCGCCGACATTTGCCGGCGCGACGCCGAGCTCCTCCGCATCCAGAACGCTACCCGTCAGTGGTCGGAAGGGTCGCACCTGCCGCAGGAGGTCGCGGCCCATGCGGCCGCCGACGATCTCACACGGGTCAAACAGGTCGTCGAGGAGATCGCCGTCTACGGCGAACGCTTCTCGGGGTGGCTTCCGGTGCTCGAATACGGCCGCGGCGAGGTTCAGCGTATCCGAGGCGACTACACCGCGGCGCTCGCGCACTTCGACGCTGGACTATCCTCGATCGCGCCGGGAAAGCATCAAAGTTGGGCGTCCCTCGCCGGGGGGAAGATCCGCGTTCTGCTCGAGCTCGACCGCGTCGCCGAGGCGGTGGCGCTCGGTCGCGCGCTCGTCGAAGCCGGCGAAGCAGCGGGCGTGGGTCACGCCGTCTCCCACGTTCGCCTCCCGCTCGCGCTGGCCGAAGCCGAAGCCGGCGACGCGCCGGCGGCTGTGCGCAGCGCGGACCTCGCCACCGAGTGTTTCGAGCGACTCGGCATTACCGGCATCCACCTGGGCGTCGCGCACGAAACTCGCGCCCGCGTCGCGATCGCTCTCGGCGATCACGCGGCCTTCGTTCGGTTTTTTGGACTGGCCGAAGCGTCCTACAAGAAGGGCGACAATCCCGCGCTGGCCGCGAAATGCGAAAAGCTGAAGCTCGACGGAAGTCGAGCCGCTTCGCCGGCAAGAAACAATCGTGGCGCGGCGGTCCCCACCGCGAACGACCCCCCCGAGCTCGCGACGCTCCTCCGTGACTGCCGCGAACCGGGCGAGCGCGCGAACACGGCGTTGAGCTGGATGGTGAACAGCACCGGCGCGACCTGGGGCGCGCTCTACTTGGTCGAGCAAAGCGGGGTCGTGCTCGCCGCTCGCTTCGGCGGCGTCGAGCCACCGTCGTCGATCGGCGTTCTCGCTACGCAGTATCTCTCCGATGAGGATGCAGAGGGCGCGACGATGAACGACGAGTCGTCGTGCGAAGTCTGGCGCTGGCCCACGGGCGCCGAAGGCGAGTACCGGCCATTTTTGCTCGCGCGTCATGGTCGGAACGGAGCGAAGCTCGTGGGCGTCGCCGTGCTTCTCTGTCCGCACGGCGTGAATCTCACGGCGCCCCTCCGCCGAGCCGCCGAAGTCGGGCAAAATCTCGGACCACCGGAGGTCGCCCCGCGCGGTCCCTTCGTGACGGCGACCGTCGTCGCACATCGCTTGCGGTAATTCGCGGATTCACATCGCGCGGCGCCGCGCTGCATTGACTACGGCGAGGCGCCACGCTCCGGTGTACCGTCGCGTCGGCCGAAAGGGCGCGAGAGTGCGCCCTTCGCGACCAGGGCGAGTCATGCACGCATCGAAGATTCGATCGTTCACCGCGGCCGTGATCATCGCCGGTCTCACCGGTATCGCTTGTAGCTCGTCCAACGACGGCACGAGTCCCGTGACGAACGCGGGCAATGGAGGCCGGACGAGCAAAGGGGGCTCGGGAGGTTCGACCTCCAGCGGGGGTGCCGGGGGGTCGATGAGCGGCGGCGCCGCAGGGTCGATGCCGAACGGCGGTGCAGGAGGGACGACACTGGATGGCGGGGGAACGAGTTCTGGGGGCGCTCTGGGCACGGGATGCGTCTTTGGTGGCGACGCGTCGGACGAGGTCGACGCCTCTTCGCCGAGCGCGCGCGACGCTTCCGTGCCCGAGCGCGATGGCGGCCCGCTCCACTATCCGCCGCTCGATGTTTCGAAGCTGGGCGCGCCGCTCGCAGCCAGCACGCCGTTTCTGTTCACCGAGGGCCCGATCTGGGATCCGAAGAAACAGGTGCTCTATTTCACGGACATCAACGCCGACGCGATCTACCGGCTCACCCCGCCGAATACGTTCGACGTCTTCGTCCAGCCTGCCGGAAACCCGGACGGCCTCGCGCTCGACGCGAACGGCGATCTCATCATCGCGGGCTTCGTGTCACGCGACGTCGCGCGTGTGGACGGCACGACCTTGCATCCACTGGCGTCGAAATATCGCGGCGAGAAATTGAATTCCCCCGACGACCTCATCGCCCGCTCGGACGGCACCATTTATTTCACCGATCCGACGTTCGGGATCGACGGCAGCCAGGGGTTCACCAGCCAACCTGCACAACTCTGCTTTCAAGGCGTGTACCGCATCGCGGTCAACGGCTCGCTGCACCTCGAAGATCAATCCACGTCGGGGCCGAACGGCGTCGAGCTGTCACCCGACGAGCAGCTCCTCTACGTCTCGTACACGAACACCGGCGAGATCGATTCGTTCCGCATCGCGGCCGACGGCTCGCTCGGCGGAAAAACGCCGTTTGCGACGAGCGTCACCGTCGCGGACAGCATGTGCGTCGACGCAGCGGGCAACCTGTACGTCGCGTCGCTTGCCGGCATCACCGTGCTCGACGCCACCGGGAAAAATCTCGGTGTCATCGCGACGACCGGTCTCGTCCCGACGAACTGCGCGTTCGGCGGCCCCGATCAGCGCACCTTGTTCATCACGGCGCGCATGAGCCTCGTCGGCACGCCGACGTCCGGCAACGCGGCGCTTCTCGCCCTCGAGAATATGCCCATTCCGGGCATCCCGGGACGGCCGTAGCGAACGCCGTGCCCTACGGTGCCGGCGCGAACTTTCCGGCGCGAGCAGATTCCCTCCCGGCGCGCTTTGGCCCGGAACGTCATGAAGCGCGGCCGATTCGTCCGCCGAAGTGGTCACACAGGACGACCGAGACGATTGGGCCACTCAGGGCGACATTTTGGCCGCTTCGACCATAGGGATGCTTGGCGGTCCGTGATACCCAACCATCGAGCGAATGCGGCTCGCTCGATGAGGTGACGACGTGCGCAAAACCTTGATTTGTTTTGGGTGGGTACTCTTGCTTCCCGGCTGCGGCTCGGGGACCGATTCGGGCGGAGCAGCCCCCGCCCAGGCGCCTTCGGGCACCGCGTTCGATCCGCCGGCGACGCCCGCCGGCTACGTCCGCCTCGACTCGAAGACCGTGTCCAACATTCCACCGGGCGGTGACGTCACGTATTGCCAATACGTGATGGCGCCGTTCGATCACGACGTCGACGTGCTCGACGTGCGCGGTATCCAGTCGAGCGCCGGACACCACGCTGCCGTCTTCACGTACGCCGCCGACGGGTCGACGCCCATCGGCACCAGCGAGCCGTGTATGGGCACCGAGTTTACCTCCGGGGGCCTCGGCGCGGACGCGGGCAATTCGACGTCATCGCTCCTCGCGATCGGCGCGTACCTCGGCGCCATCGGCGGCGCCACGGGCGGCTCGTCCGCCGCGACCCTTCCTGCCGGCGTCGCGTTCCGGATGAAGAAGGGCAACGGCATCATGCTGAACGTGCACTACTTGAACACGACCCGCGAGGCGGTCGACGGCAACACCGCGGTCGACATCAAGTTCGCCGACGCCGATCCGAGCCGGACGATCGCCGCGATGTTCGTCAACGTGAACATCGGGTTCAACATCGCTCCCGACTCGCATACGTCGTCGAGCATCGATTGCGTGGCTCAGGGCGATCTCAATCTCCTCTTGATGGCGAACCACATGCACGAGTTCGGGACGAGCGCCTCGACACAGGTGATCCCGGCCGGCAGCACCACGCCGACGATGCTCCACGAGGACAAGACGTGGACCTACGAGATGCAGTTCAACCCGGTGTACACCGATTGGTCCGTCGCGACGCCGTACGCTGTCCACTCGGGCGACACGATCCGGACGACCTGCAACTGGGCCAACACCACGTCGGAGGCCATGACGTTCCCTCGGGAAATGTGCGTGGGCGTCGGGTTTGCGCTCGCGCCGAGCGGCACCGACACCGTGCCGATGTGCGCGCAAGGCGCGTGGATCCCAACGGGGATCTGAGCGCTAGCCGAGGTCGGGTCGTCCGCGCGAAGCCGCGTCCTTCGCGGACGACCCGTACTGCTGCGATCCGGGGCGCCCCGAGCCTCTTGCTTGTGCCAGGTTCGTCGTTACCATAGGCCGATCTCGTTCTTGCGCCTGGCGCTCGGGGGATCGCGATCCCTGGAAGGACGAATAGAACTTGACGTCGAACGAACCCCCTGATCCTCGGGGTCCTGACGAGAAGGCTGCGGCGCGACGGCCGTGGATTGCGGCGGCTGTCGTGGCCTCGCTTTCTCTCGGGGCGCTCGTGCTCTCGAACATCCACCAGTCGAACCCGTCGAGAATCGACTACTCCGTGTTCTACGACCTCGTCGACCAAGGCAAGGTCCAGAGCGTCGTTCTCTTGGGACGCGACGTCAGGGGCGACTTCGCCTCGAAAGTGAAGGTGGGCGGCCGCGACCTCGGGAGCTTCACCACGGTCACCCCGGAACGCGACGACGCTCTCGTGCCATTGCTGCGCCAGAAAAAGGTGCACATCACGGTGGAGGACGAGCGCGAAGGGATCGGGTTCGGGCTCTTGTCGGGCGTCGCGCCGTGGCTCTTATTTGCCGGCGTGTGGTTCTGGTTCGCGCGGCGCGCACAGAGAGCGATGGGAAGCGGCGGGCCGCTCGCCGGACTCACGAAGAGTCGGGCCCACAAATTCGACGTCACCAAGCAGGTGAAGACCACGATGGACGACGTCGCGGGTTCGAAGGCGGCCAAGCGCGATTTGCAGGAAGTGGTGGGCTTTCTGAAAGAGCCCAACCGGTTCAAGCGACTCGGCGGTCGGGTGCCGCGCGGCGTGTTGCTCGTCGGTCCGCCCGGCACCGGGAAGACTCTCCTCGCCAGAGCAGTGGCCGGAGAGTCGCACGTGCCGTTTTATTCGATCAGCGGCTCCGAGTTCATCGAGATGTTCGTCGGCGTCGGCGCAGGTCGAGTTCGCGAGCTCTTCTCCGAGGCGAAGAAGAACCCAGCGTCCATCATCTTCATCGACGAGATCGACGCAGTCGGTCGCGCGCGCGGCACGGGCCTCGGCGGTGGCAACGACGAGCGAGAACAGACCCTCAATCAGCTCTTGTCCGAGATGGACGGCTTTTCGCAGAACGATCTCGTGGTCGTCATCGCTGCGACGAACCGACCCGACGTGCTCGATTCCGCGCTCCTCAGGCCCGGTCGATTCGACCGGCGCGTGGTGGTCGATCGCCCCGAGCTCGAGGCTCGACGGGCAATTCTAGCGGTTCACGTGAAGCACAAGCCGCTCGCGGACGACGTCGACCTCGAGAGCATCGCTCGAAATACACCGGGCTTCTCCGGCGCGGACCTGTCGAATCTCGTCAACGAGGCGGCGCTCGGAGCGACGCGTCGCGGCGCGGACAGCATCGCGGCGGTCGACTTCACGGCCGCGTACGACAAGATCGTGCTCGGTGACCTCCGCGAGTCGAAGCTCGACGCAAAGGAGAAACATCGCGTCGCGGTCCACGAATCCGGGCATGCGGTAGTGACGCATTTCTCCGAACACGCCGAGCCGCTTCACCGCGTGTCGATCATCCCTCGCGGTATGGCTCTCGGGGTCACTCAGCAAACGCCGGCGGCGGATCGACACATCATGACGGAGCCCGAGCTCGAGTCTCGCTTGAACGTTCTCATGGGCGGTTACGCGGCCGAGCGCGAAGTGCTCGGACAAGTGTCGACCGGAGCGGAAAACGATCTCAAGGAAGCGACCAAGATCGCCACGCAAATGGTCGCGCACTACGGCATGAGCAAGGAGCTCGGCGCCGTCTACTACGACCACGAGAGCGAGCACGCCTTCCTCGGGCAGCGGATTGCGACGGAGAGCGGTTCGAGTGACCAGACGATCTTTGCCATCGAGCGAGAAGCCCGGAGCATTCTCGTCCGGGCGCTCGCCTCGGCGACGGCCGTCGTTCAGGCGCGTCGCGCGGCCCTCGACAAGCTCGTCGACGCGCTCCTCGAGTTCGAGACGCTCGAACAGGCCGAGCTCGTGCGGCTACTCGGCTGAGGCCGACATGGAACGGCTGCGCCCTCGCCGGCGCATTGCCGGGCGAGGGCGCAACGACTCTACTCCACCGAGTTATTGAGCGGTGTAGACCCTCACGTAGTCGACATTGTAGAGGCAGGAGCCTCCGCAGTAGTCGCCCGTGGTCTCTTGCGTGAGCCGGATCACTTCGTCGTTACGTTGCGAAATGGCCTGCGTGAAGGTCCACGAGAGCTGCCCGTTGACCCAGAACTTGTACTCCGTCGGCGTCCACTCGAGGCCGTACGTGTTGAAGTTCTGCTGATTCGAGACCAAGGACGACGAGATCGGCTGGGCCACGAACTGCGCGTTGGAATCGTATCCGTTCCAGTGCACGGCGTGTTGCACCGCGCCGGGGCAACATGCTTCCTGGATGTCCATCTCGGTGCCGTAGGCCGCGGGGTTGTTGATTCCGCCGTCGATGCCTGGGCTCTGCAGCCAGAAGGTCGCCCATCCGCCGAGGATTTGCGAGCGAACCTCGAAGTACCCGTAGCCGAACCCGACCTTGCTCTCGAGACCGCCAGCCGTGAGCTGTCCACCCGAGTCCGTGATGCGGACGGTGAGATTCCCGCCGCCCTCGTACGTGTTCGACGGCTCGTTGACCGCGGCCCTTCGCGTTTGGCCAGAGAGCCAGTAGTTCCAGCGCGACGTATCGACCGAGGTTCCGTTGAACTCGTCGCTCCACGCCAGGGTCCAGTTCGAACCGGGCGGCAACCATCCCGAAGTCGTGTTCTGCGGAATGGTGACCGAAACCGTAGTGGTGCTCCGCGCGGTGAGTCCCTGCGCGTCGGTAGCAATGACCTGGAACGAGTAGCTTCCTGACGCGGTGAACGTGGCGACCGTGGTCTTCGCCGCGTTGCTTCCGTTCGTGGAGAACGAGACCGCCGCGGGTGGGGTGCCGGTCGTCGCCCAGGTGTACGTGAGCTGGCTTTCGCCGCCGTCGTCCGCGCCGAGCGCGCTCAACGTGGTCGTGGTGCCACTGACGGGGTTCGGGCTGGCCGATGCAGCCGTCGCGAACGTGGGCGCTTGATTCGTCGCGCCGCTCGAACCGCCGCTTCCCCCCGACAAGAGCTCGATGGCGCTCGACTTCGCGTTGTCCTTGACGCTCACGTACTGGACCGTGACTTGTCCGCTCGAGCTGGCCGACGTGGCGAAGTCGCGAACGAGAGCCAGGTTCGCTCCACCCGCTGCCGCGAATACGTCGAAGTTTCCGAGAACCTGACTGCCGTTGACGAGCACGTTGAACAGGCGCGAGCCCGAGGACGTGAAGTAGATCTCCGCGAAGTGAAGGCGGACGGTATACGGCGCGCTAGCGGTGAGGCCGTTGAACGTATAGGTGAAGTTTCCGAACCGCTCACTCTGGTACACCGCGGCGGGCGCTGCATTGGCGATGCCACTGGTCGAGACGGTGTTGGTCGTCGAATAGGCAGTACCGCCGCTATAGAGAGTATCTGCGACGAACGGACTGACCGCGTTCCCTCCACTATCGATCTGCATGAGGGCAGTAGGCGATTGGGAGGTGGACGTGGATGCCGGTGGAGCAACGGGGGCGACCGGGGCCGATGTGGGCAAGATCTCAAGGCCGCTCGACTTCGCGTTGTTGGTCACGCTGACGTACTGCACGGCGATCGTGCCGCTCGACGACGCAGTCGCGGTGAAGTCGCGCACGACCGCGACGTTTGCGCCGGCGGTCGCGTAGATGTCGAAGTTTTTCAGCACCTGAGCGCCGTTCACGCTGACGTTGAACACGCGAGATCCGGCGGAATTGAAGTAGATTTCCGCGAAATGAAGGCGAACCGTGTACGTCGTTCCCGCGGTCAAGCCGGTGAACGTGTAGGTCAGGTTGCCGAAACGCTCCGATTGGTACACGGCTGCCGGCGCGGCGTTCGCGACGCCGCTCGTGCTCACCGTGTTGCTGTTCGCGTAGGTCGTGCCGCCGCTGTAGAACTCGTCCGCGGCGAAGGTGCCGACGGGGCCGCCACCGGAGTCGACTTGATAGATGGCGTTCGAGGCAACGGCGAAATGCTGCGACTCGAAGTCTTCGGGAGGCGCGACGTCTTGCGGGGCGCCGGAGCAACCCAATAGACCAAGCACGAACGGTCCTGCCACGCACAATAATTTGAAGAACTGATTCATGCTGTTTCCTTTCCCAATGCGGTCCTTGGCAGGCCGAAGCCGAGAAGGAGGGACTCGCGAGCGCAGGACTACCCCGTGCGATCGGTGAGCGCGCCTCCGACGCCTACAATGGATCCTCATGGATCCTATGGTTGCTTCTCAAAGCAACTGATGTGAGCTTCAGATCAAATGGTTGATATTCAAAGTAATCGGCACGAAATAAGGCCGGTTTAGAGGGGATTTTGCGAATTCCACGGTGCGCGTGGGAGGAGCCGCCATTTGATGACCAGCGTGTTCGGCGTTGAAAGAAGCAATGGCTCCGCGAACGATGAACGACGAGATCGTCAATACAATACAACGTCGACTCGATACGACCACCCCAAAAAGGGGATTTTAGCGGATCTTTTGCGGCAAATCGCGTGAGGCAGAAAACCTCGAACGTGCACTCAGTGCACTCTGATCACACGTGGAGAAACGAGCTGCTGCAAAATTCAACGGAGCGCAGAAGAAATCCTCCCGTTGCCGTCGAGCGATTTGTTTCTTCAGAAATCAGGCAGGAAAAAGCAGATCCTTGTCATTTTCGGGTAACCATTTCGTCGCGCGGATTCGCCGTTGTGAACGCGTCTGCCGCATCGAGGGCTCGAGTGCACTCACTCAATTGAGACATCCGCACTCCGACTCATCGAAGAGACAGATTTCCGATTCGGCTCGGCCTCAATCCGAATCGCGCACGCACTCAGCGCTCGTCGCCCTCCAGATCGGCCGCTCGTCGAGCCCGGCCTTGCGGGGCGGAGGATGCCTGCGCGACGATGTGCGACAGTAGCGCCCATGTTCGCGATCGCGCCAAGTCACCGATGAGCATCGACGGCTTTCGCCCCGAGCATCGTGACGCGTTCGCCGCGTTCGACGCCGAAGCGGCCGAGCGGATCTATTCGGCGATCGCCTGGGCGTCGCGACGCCTTGCCGTCGAGTTCGAAGGGCTCGAAAAAATACCGAAAGGGCGCGCGTTACTCGTCGCCAATCACGCCTTCGGCTGGGACATCGCGTTCCCCATGGCGGCGATCTGGCAGACGCTGCATCGCCCGGTGTGGGCGCTCGGCGAGCACGCTTGGTGGAAGGTGCCGTTCGTCAGACGCCTCGTCGGCGCGCTCGGCACCGTGGATGGCACTCCGGAGAACGCCGACAAGCTCCTCGCTCGCGACGAGCTCGTCCTGGTCTTGCCTGGCGGTCTCCGCGAGGCCGTCAAGCCGCGCGAGCTCCGGTATCGGCTGCTCTGGGGTCATCGATACGGTTTCGTGCGCACCGCGATCCGAAACCAAGCTCCCATCGTCCCGCTCGCGGCGCTCGGCGCGGACGACTGGTTCGACTTGAGCGGCGACGCGTTTCGGCGCGGTGAACGATGGCTTCGGAGGAGCGGCGTGCCGATCCCGCTGCCCTCGCGGCTCCTGCCGATCCCGCGTCTCGTTCGCCTCCGCTACGTCGTCGGTGACCCCATTTCTCCCCGCGCCGAGCCGGAGCAAGCCGAAGACGCCGACGTCGTCCGGCGGTTACGTCGCGAGGTGGAGGGGGCGCTGTACGAGCTCATCGATTCGGAGCTCGCGAAGCGCGCGGGGATCGACGCCGTCTGAGGCAGGCGAACGCGAGACCTGCAAAGCGCGATGCCGCGCGTGTTACGACGTATGCTCCTGCCGTGGTCGACGCTCGGGTCCACTCGTATTTCGCCATCGCGTTCGCCGAGAACTTCTCGTTGAAGGAGCTCGGACCCGCTTATCCCGAAGCGCGCCGTTCTCCGCGTGAGCTCCGTTACGGGCTGGGCCAGGGCGAGGTCTATTTGTATCCGTTCGGCGCTGCCGTGTTCCACGACGTCCCGGCGGAGACGCGCGAAACGGAGTTGGCTCGGCTCCGTCGCGCACTGCCGAGACTGACGGCAGAGGTATTCCGCGAACAGTTCACGGTTCGAGAGGCGGAAGGCGAGCGCCTCGGCGTCGCCGACGGCGTGCTCAGCGTCGACCGGTTGACGGACGAGCGCTCGGAGATCGTCGCGCTCACGGTCGCTCAGAGTGTGGCAATGGAATACTACGAGCGGATCGTCGATCAGATGTTCTTGCGCACCGGCGGCCTGGTCGATCGATTGGAGGAGGACGGGACGGTCTCCATGCGCACCCGGCCGCTTCACCGGTTCATCGGCGAGGCGATCTCGACACGCTCCGAGGTGTTCACCGTGCTGTCGCTCCTCGACAAGCCCGAGGAGACCTGGGACGACCCGAAAATGGACCGGATCTATGCCGACTTGCGTTCGGAGTTCGATTTGGCCGATCGCTACACGTCGCTCGAATTGAAGCTCCGGAGCGTACAAGAAGCGCTCGAGCTCATCCTCGACGTCGCGCGGGAGCGGCGTCTGGTGTATCTCGAGGTCGTCGTCCTGGTGCTCATCGCCCTCGAGCTGATCGTGCCGTTCGTGCACTTCAGGTGAGCGCTATCGCTTGCGGATCGCGGCGTCCACGACCGTCGCGATCCCGGTTTTTCCGAGGACCACCTCGCCGCCGGGTTCGACGTCGATTCTGCCTGCGTTGTGTGCGTCCTGCATTTCGGCGACCGCACGCGCGTAAGTGTCGTTGACGCCGCCGCCGCGAAGCACTGCTTCCCACTGCTCGCGTGGCAACGGCGCGGCGGCGATGGGTTTCTCCACGACGGTCTCGATGGCGCGCGCCACGTCGATCGACGAGTAACGAACCGGTCCTTCGACGTGCACGGTGCGGGGTTTCTCGTGCCGCGGCGGAGTCGCCAAGAGCTCCGCGGCGACGACACCGACGTCGAATGCCGACACCGTCGGAAATGTCTTGGTGATGGGATGATGTAGCGTCGGCAAGGTGCCCGTCTTCAGCGCTACCGGGATCTGCCGCGCCCAGTTCTGCATGTGCTCCGCCGAGCGAAGGAACGTCATCGTCACGGGCAACGCCGCGAGCCGCGCCTCGAGGTGGTGGAAGAGCAACGTGATCCCCGTGCCCTCGGGCACGTGCGCGCCGTAGTCGGAGATCACCACGGCATGGCGTGGACGCGCCGTTTCGAGCGCGCCGGCGAGCGATTCCGTGAGGCGTCGAGCATCGTCCAAGACGTTCTCGGTTTTCGGCGAAATCGGGCAAAGGCCGAGCACGGCGTCGGCTCCGGCCATGGTGCGAGACAGCGCCGCCCGGTCGAGCATGTCCGCGACGACGATTTCGCATCCGAGGGACGTGAGGCGGTCGGCCTTCGTCCGATCGCGCACCACGGCGCGCGTCGGAATGCCCCGCTCGCGAAGCGCCTTGGCCGCGGCGCCACCGATCTTGCCCGTTGCTCCCAGGATCGTGATCATCGCTTCGATCTAGAGCGCGCTCCGCTCATGTCGAGCGCGCCCGACCGTGCCGCGGGCCATCCGACGGGCTCGACACCCGAAACGTCCCGTGGAACAGATCGGGCAATGAAGAACGCCACGGTCGTCGTCGGAACGGATCTGAGCAGTTCCGCGGGAGAAGCGCTGACCCAAGCGGCGGCGTGGGCGAAACGCCGCAATGCCGGCCTGGTGGTCGTGCACGTTGCGCCGGACGAGATTTTTCGCGCGCTCGAGACGCCTCAGGTGACGGATGCGCTCCGGGCTCGCGTCGACGCGGTGATCGGCGGGCTCGGGCTGTCGATCGAGGTCGTGCTCCAGGCGGGCACCCCGCACTCCGCGCTGGTTCACGCGGCGGATGAACGTGGCGCGGAGCTCATCGTCGTCGGGCCGTCGGGCGAAAGCAGCGGATCACATCCGCGATTCGGCGGGACGGCGGAGCGCGTCGTTCGCTATGCACATTGCCCAGTGCTCGTCGCTCGCGCCTCGTCTCCCTCGATCAGCGCGACCGGCCCTGTCCTCGCGACCACCGATTTCTCGTCGGAGTCCGAGCACGGCATCGACGCCGCCGCACGCGAAGCCGAGGCGCGCGGCGTGCCGCTCTGGCTCGTGCACGCGGTGTACGAGCCCACGTCGACCTTGTCGCTCCTCGGCCCGCTCGCGATTTCCGCCCCCGAGCTTCCGGACGTCGATCGCGCCGAGCTCCGCGACGTCGCCCGACAAACCCTGCGCACCCTCCTGGAAGCGAACCACGCGCAGGGCGAAATCGCCGTGCTCGACGGCCCGCCGGCGAGCGCCGTCGCCGAACACGCGACGAAAATCGGGGCGAGCCTCGTCGTGGTCGCGACGCGAGGGCGCACGGGTCTTTCGCGCATCGTGCTCGGGAGCGTCGCCGAGACGATCGTTCGCGACGCGCCCTGCGCAGTGCTCGCGGTGCGACGCGAACACACCCCGTCGGCGAAGGGCTAGCGTTCAGTCCTGAACCAGTTCCAGGCCGGCTTTCACCCAACCGCGGGTGCCGCCGCTCAGGTTGTAGACGTTCGACAGCCCGTTCGCGACCGCGAGCCGCGCCGCGGTCTCACTGCGCATTCCGGCCGCGCAGACGAAGAGGACGCCGTCGCGGGTCAGGGCCTTCTTCGGGCTCCCGCGCAGCCGATCGAGCGGCACGTGCCTGGCGCCCCTCAGGTGCCCGGTCGACCACTCCCGCGGCTCTCGGACGTCCACGACTTCGAGCTCGCCCTTGGCAATCAATTCCTGCGCTTCCACGGGACTGACTGAGTGAACCATGTGTCTACTATAATAGATAAATGGTTCTGCGCAAGAGGATGCGTCGCGCCTATTCTTTCGATGCAGTAGCGCGTTTTTATTACGTTTTCACCCGATCTGGCGGCACAAAAGCCTCGCTAGAGTTTGGCGCTAGTGCGAAAGAATGACGATGGGGGCTGCCTCGCGGTCACCCCGCGTGCACCAGTCCTGTCCGTCGCTCGGCCGCGCGTCCCGGCTCGAGCGGGCGAAGCGCCCGGCGGTGGGGCCAAGGCCCAAAGCTAGACCCCGCGCCCCGCCCGCTCCCGCGCCCCCCGCCCGCGCCCCCCTTTACATCTAGCCCTAGCCCTAGCGCTGGCCTTTCTCAAAGCCCGCGTTGCGGGCGACCGGCTTGAATGCGCAGAAGCGCGTCGACCAAGGCGTCGATGTCTTCGCACGTGTTGTACGGCGCGAGCGACGCTCGGACGGTGGCTTCGAGTCCGAAGCGGCGAAGGATGGGCTGCGCGCAATGATGGCCGGCGCGGACCGCGATGCCTTCTTGATCGAGCGCGTGCCCGACGTCTTCGGTGCGCGTGCCGTCGAGCACGAACGAGAGCACGCCGGCTTTCTCGCGCGCGGTGCCGATGAGCGTGAACCCGGGAACGGTAATGAGGCGATCCGTCGCGTAGACGAGGAGATCGTGCTCGTAGCGGCTGATGTTCGGCAGCCCGATCGCGGTGACGTAGTCGAGGGCAGCGCCGAGCCCGACCGCGTCGGCGATGTTGCCGGTGCCGGCTTCGAAGCGCATCGGCGCGGGCTGATAGACGGTCTCCTCGAACGTGACGTCGGCGATCATGTTTCCGCCGCCCTGCCACGGCGGCATCGTCTCGAGGAGGTCGCTCTTGCCGTAGAGCGCGCCGATGCCGGTGGGCGCGAAGATCTTGTGGCCCGAGAAGACGAAGAAATCCGCGTCGAGGGCTTGTACATCGACCGGCATATGCGAGACGGATTGCGCGCCGTCGACGAGCACGCGTGCGCCGTGACGATGCGCCATCTCGATGATCTCGCGCACGGGCGTGATGGTGCCGAGCGCGTTCGACACCTGGCTCACCGACACGATTTTCGTCCTCGGGCCGAGGAGGCGCTCGAAATCTTCGAGGATGAGCTCGCCTCGGTCATTGACCGGCGCGACCCTGAGACGAGCGCCGGTGGCCTTCGTGAGCTGCTGCCAGGGAACGATATTTGCGTGGTGCTCGAGCCAGGTGATGACGATCTCGTCGCCCGCTGCGACGTTTCGCGCGCCCCAGCTCTTCGCCACCAGATTGATGGCCTCGGTGGTTCCCCGGACGAACACGACGTTCTTCGACGACGGCGCGTTCAAAAACCGCCGCACCTTGTCGCGGGCGCCTTCGTAAGCGTCCGTCGCGCGAGCGGCGAGCGCGTGGGCGGCGCGATGAATGTTGGAATTCTCGTGCTCGTAGAAATACGAGAGCCGATCGATGACCGATTGCGGCTTCTGCGTGGTCGCGGCGTTGTCGAGCCAGACGAGCGGCTTTCCGTGCACGCGTTCGGAGAGGATCGGAAAGTCGCGCTTGATCGAATGCGCGTCGAAGATCCCGCGGTTCGAGCTCCGATCGGGCCGCGCGCTCTCTTCGGCGCGCGGGCTCTTCGGCTCCGGCGCGGCCGTGATCGGGCGGTCGACCAACTCCAGAAAGTAGAACGACGTCTCGGGCGGCGCGGGCCCGCCGGCTTCGGGTAACGACGCTTCGGGGGAAACCGGAGCGACCAATGGGGTGGTCGGACCAAACGCCGAGCCGAGGAGGCCGTCGAGGTTCGCTATCGGTGCGGCCGTCGCCGTTCCCGGCACCGACGACAGCGCGGGCGCGGCGGGCACGCCGCTCGTCGTCGTTCCCGGCGCCGAGGAGAGCGCGGGCACCGAGGAGAGCGCGGGCACCGAGGAGAGCGCGGGCGCGGCGGGCACCCCGGCGACGTCGAGGAAATAGGGCGTCGCCGGCGACGGTGCGTCGGGGGAAACCGGAGCGACCACTGGAGTGGTCGGAGCGAACGGCGAGTCGAGGAGGCCGTCGAGGTTCGTGATCGGTGCTGCCGTCGCCGTCCCCGCTGCCGGCATCGACGGGAGCGCGGGCGCCGCGGGCACGCCGGCGATGTCGAGGAAATAGGGCGTCGTGGTGGAGGCGTCGCCGTTCGAGGCGACGGCGATGGGCGACGGCGTACCGAACGCCTCGGCGAGGAGCGTCGGCACGGCGCGCAGATCGCTCTCTTTCGGCGGCGGCGACGAGGGAAGCGGCGGCGTGGTGATCGCGCCGGGCACCGGAGGCAGCGCGTTGCCGAGCGTCGAGCCGCCCGGTGCGCGCACCTGCCCCGCGAACAACTCGTTCGCGAGGCGCGCGATGGCGGCGGTGAACGCGGTTCCGGGATCTGGAGCCGTCACACCGGTCGGGCCCGGCGCCGCCGCCCCCAACGGATCACTTGTAGACATGGTACTTGCCGACGTCGACGTTCTCGAGAACGCCGATCGCGTCGTCGGTCAACACCGCTGCCGAACAATAGAGCGAGAGCAGGTACGACGCCGCGCCGCGCTTGTTGATCCCCATCCAGCGGACGGTGAGGCTCGGGCTGACTTCGCCGGGGAGTCCGGGTTGAAACAGACCGACTACGCCGCGTTTCTTCTCGCCGGTGCGGAGCAAGAGGATGCTCGTCCCACCGTCGTCGCCGACGTGCAGCTTGTCGGTGGGGATGAGCGGAAGGCCGCGCCACGTGAGGAACGGCGAACCGAACAGGTTCACCGTGGGCGGCGGCACGCCGCGACGCGTGCATTCGCGACCGAACGCCGCGATCGCACGCGGGTGCGCGAGAAAGAACGCCGGCTCCTTCCAGACCTTCGCGATCAGCTCGTCGAGGTCGTCCGGCGTGGGCGCGCCGCCTCGGGTCGGAACCTTCATCGACGGTGCGACGCTGTTGAGAAGCCCGTAGTTGGCGTTGTTGATGAGCTCGTTTTCCTGCTTCTCCTTGACCATCTCGATCAGGACCGCGAGCTGTTCGCGCACTTGATCCATCGGGCTGCGATACAAATCCGAGATCCGGGTCTGCACTTCGAGCGTCGTGGTGACCGTGCTGAGCGTGTACTCGCGCGGATGCTCTTCGTAGTCGATGGACGCGACCGGTAGCTTCTCGCCGTCGCCCGGGCTGCACTCGATGCCGATCTCGGCGCCATCGGTTTCCTTCACCTTGTTCACCCGATAGGTGCCGGCTTCGACGGGGGTCCAAGGCAGCAAGCTGACGAGCCATCGCGGCGTGACGCCGACCCACTGAGGCGGCGTCTTGGTCGTGTTGGCGAGCTGGCGCGCCGCTTCGGCGCTGAGGGTGGGTGGGGACCCGCTTGATTCGGCCATGTTCTCGGTTCCTTCGAATGAGTCGTGATGCGTTCGTCGAACGCTTCGTCGTGCCGTGTGAACCTACGTGCGCCAGCGCATCGAACGCAATCGATTCGCGGGATGGAATGACTACCGATCGACTGATTCGTCCGCCAGACCGAACTACGGCCTCCGCGATAACGGAAGGCGACATTTTCGAGAAACCGTCAAATGCCGGAACCGGCTTCGAACGCCTCTTGCCGTACTTGCGCTTGCGTCACGCGGGCGCCCGGGTCGACGCTGCGCGTGAGCCAGACGTTTCCGCCGATCGTCGCTCCGCGACCGATCGTGATCCGTCCGAGAATCGTTGCGCCGGCGAAGATCACGACGTCGTCGCCGACGATGGGGTGTCTCGGTTCGCCCTTGACCAGGAGCCCGTCGTCGTGCGCGGGAAAACCGCGAGCACCGAGGGTGACCCCTTGATAGATGCGCACCCGCGTCCCGATCGCGCACGTCTGTCCGATCACGACGCCGGTGCCGTGATCGATGAAGAAGCTCGGTCCGATCTCGGCGCCGGGGTGGATGTCGATCCCCGTCGCCGAGTGGGCGAGCTCGGCGATGATGCGAGGGACGAGCGGCGCGCCCGCGACGTAGAGCTCGTGCGCGATGCGATGCTGGATGATCGCGGTGACGCCGGGATAACAAAATAGCGTCTCGTCGAGGCTCGTCGCCGCAGGATCGCCCTCGTAGGCGGCGCGGATGTCCGTTTCGAGCAACGCGCGGAGACGCGGAAGCGATGCGATGAGCGAGCCCGACGCCGCGCGCGCCCGATGGAGGCAATCGTCGCAGACCCGCTCTTCGCCGACGTGATCGCAAGCAAAGGCGTAGCTGCGTTCGAGCTGTTCGCCGAGCGAGCGCTCGATCCTCTCGAGGCGCGTGGCGAGATGGCTGCGCAGGCTGGTCGCCGGATCGTACGCGCCGAGGTGGCGAGGGAAGAGGACGCTCCGGAGATCGGACACGATGCTTCCGATCGCGTCGCGCGACGGCAGCGGCGCCCGACGGCCTTCGCCGTCCTCCGACGTCACTTCGTTTGCAGCAGAGAGCGCATCCACGATCGCCGCGAAGGGTGAGGATTCGCGATTCGCGGCGGTGGCGCGCTCGATGGTCATGTCGGTCTTCCTTCGGCGTCGAAGAGGCCCTCGAAGAGAACGCTGCTCAAGTAGCGCTCGCCCGAATCCGGGAGCACGACGACGATGGTTTTTTTCGCGTGTTCGGGTCGCGTGGCGAGACGAACGGCGACCGCCGCCGCGGCGCCGCTCGAAATTCCGGAGAGGATTCCTTCCTCGCGAGCGAGCCGGCGCGCCATGTCGATCGCCTCCTCGTTCGTCACTTGCTCGATGGTATCGACGAGCGACAGATCGAGGACGTCGGGCACGAACCCGGCGCCGATGCCCTGAATCTTGTGCGGCCCCGGCGCGAGCGGAATGCCGGCGCGGGTCTGCGTGAGCACGGGGCTCGCCGTGGGTTCGACAGCGACGGAGAGCACCGATTTGCCGCGAGTGTGCTTCAAGTACCGCGACACGCCGGTGATCGTGCCGCCGGTGCCGACGCCGGAGACGAAAATGTCGACCTTGCCGTCGGTGTCGTCCCACACCTCCGGCCCGGTCGTGGCTTCGTGAATTTTCGGGTTCGCCGGGTTCTTGAACTGTTGCAAGAGGACGAAGCGGCTCGGATTGCTCTGCACGATCTCTTCGGCGCGAGCGATGGAGCCCTTCATTCCCTTCGCGCCCTCGGTCAAGACGAGCTTGGCGCCGTAGGCGAGGAGGAGCTTCCTTCGCTCGACGCTCATCGTCTCGGGCATCGTCAAGGTGATCGGATAGCCGCGCGCGGCGGCGACGAACGCGAGCGCTATTCCCGTGTTTCCGCTCGTGGGCTCGACGAGCTCGTTGCCGGGGCCGAGCAAGCCTTTCGCTTCGGCGTCCCAGACCAGGGCCGCGCCGAGGCGACACTTTACGGAGTACGCGGGGTTCCGCCCCTCGATCTTCGCGAGGATGAGCGCGGGGGCCTTTCCCTGGATCCGGTTCAGACGAATGAGCGGGGTGTGTCCGATGGAACGGGCGTTGTCTTCGAACCAATGCGACATGCGTCGAGTTTCTCACACGTATGTCATCACGAGGTACATGCGCGTCTCGACGACGCCCGGATTTCGATACGAATGAGGGACGTCGGCCTCGAAATGGATCGCGTCGCCCTCTTCGACGAGGAAGCGTTCCGCGCCGACCTCGAGCTCGAGCACGCCGGCCGTCACGACGAGATTTTCCGTGGTTCCGGCGGGATGCGGATCGGCCTGCTCGACTCCTCCGGACGCCAGGGAAAGCTCGTAAAATTCGACTTTTCGGGGTTGGTCGAAGGGGAACAGTGCCCGCGACGAAAAGCTACCATCGCGCGACGTCAGGATCTTCCCGCGGTCACGCCGCAAAAGGACGGCCGCGGACGCGCGATCTCGGTGACTGATCAGCGTCGAAAACGGGACGTTCAACGCTTGCGCGATTTTCCAGAGGACGTTGATGGTCGGCGTGCTCTGGCCGAGCTCGATCTGTCCGAGCATCGCGCGGCTGACGCCCGAGGCTCGCGAGAGCCGCTCGAGCGAGAGTCCCCGTTTGACCCGGAGTCGCTTCAGATTCGCAGCGACGATCGGCGTCAGGTCCGACCCTGGCTCGCGTTCGGCGGCGAGCGGGTCAGAGCCCGGAATTTCGGTCACGGGAGTGCTGGCGGGGGCCATGGCCATGACGGCTCGACGCCGTTGCGAGGTCCACTATAGGAGACAACCGTCTCCCGCGCCACCGCGAAATGCCGACCCGGGGCGCCGCCGAATCCGAGAGGCGTTCGCCGGCGCGAAGCGAACGAGGTTTCGGCGAGGTTACCCGGCGTCCCGGGCGACCATCGAATGATACTCGGGGTGTTTCTTCACGTAGACGGCGATGAACTGACAGCGCGGAACGATGGGGAGCCCGAGCGTCTTTGCCCACTCGAGCCCCGCCTTGGCGAGCTGTCCGGCGATGCCGCGGCCCTCGAACGCGTGCGGCACTTCGGTGTGCGTGAACACGATGGTTCCGCCCTCCCTCCGGTACTCGGCGATCGCCATCGCGCCGCCGTCGAGCTCGACTTCGAAGCGTTGTTTCTCTTCGTTGTGGCGAACCTCGCCCGGCGTCATGTGTCCTTCCAGATGGCAAATCCGCCGATGAAGGCGTTCTCGTTGTCACCGATGCGTGCGCCTTCGGGCACTTCCTTCAGGTACTTCGCGTTGCCGCCGCCGAGCACCACGTCATCCACTTCGAGCGCGGCGCGAAGGCGAGTCGTGATGTCCTGGACCGCTTTGCGCCACTTCTTCTTGCCGAGCCGCTTCATGCCCTTGAGCCCGATGTAATCCTCGTAGGTCCGCCCCTTCTTGTAGACGAGGTGGCCGATCTCCATCGGGTGCAGCTTGCCGTCGAGAACGAGCGCCGTGCCGAGCCCGGTGCCCAACCCCAAAAATAACATGCGCCCTCCACGGTAGCTGCCGAGCGCCTGCATGGCGGCGTCGTTCAACATCTTCACCGGTTTCCCGAACGCGCCGGCGAAGTCGAACCCGAGCCAGCCTTCACCGAGATTGTGCGGCTCGGCGACGGGCCGCTCGTCGTGAATGGGGCCGGGATAGCCGATCGAGAGCACGTCGTGTGACCAATCGGCGGTGAGCTCCTTCACCTTGCTCACCATCTCCGCTGCGGTGAGCGTCGGTCCCGAGTCGGCCTTGCGCGGAACCGTTTCTCCGGTGACCAGCACCTTCACGTGCGTACCGCCGACGTCGATGACGAGAATGTTCATACCGCGTGGTCTCCTCGAAAAAACGGGTGCACTCCGCGCCCTCGGCGAGCGCCGGACTATACACCCCTCAGACCTCGAGGCCGACGGACCGCGCCGCGGTCGTGAACCAGCCGTGAAATCGAGCGGCCCAGGCATGGACGCTCGCGCCGTCGGCGAGCTCGTCCTGCCGGAACTCGAGCTCGAGATACGGCAAGCCGCGGAAGATGGCGTGACGGGGCACCGTGTAGTCCGTGCCGTCCATCCGGTACGGCTCGTTGTCCCCGACGAGCACGTCACCGTCGCGCGCCGCTTCGGCGAGGAGCGCGCGGCTCAGCGCGGTGTCGCCGCCGTCGTACAGCACGCCGAGGTGCCAGGGTCGCGGGCGTTCGCCAAGCGACGGCGTGAAGCTGTGGAGCGATACGAAGAGTGGACGCTTGCCCATCGCGATCCGTCGATCGAGCTCGCGCGCGATCCGCTCGTGGTACGGCGCGTGGATGGCGCGACGGCGTTCTTCGAACGCGCTCGCACCGAGACCGTCGTTTTCGGGGACCCGCGTTCCGTCGGAGACCGCGGGCGCCGCGTCCGCCGACGCCGGGTCGCGATTGCAATCGATCACCAATCTCGAAAACCGTTGAGCGATGAACGTCGCGTCCAGCAAGGTCGCGAGCCGTTCTCCGAGTGCCCGCACGCCGATGTCCCAGCCGATGTGTCGCGCGAGCTCCGCGTCGGAAATTCCGAGGTTCGAGAGCCTCGCCGGGACTTGGTTTCCCGCGTGATCGCCGACCAAAAGGACGTTCGCGTGGCCACCTTCGTTGACGACGACGAAGGGCGAGCCGTCCGCCGGGGCGAGAAGCGATCCGTCCATTCCGCGACAAGATAGCCCAAACGTCACCGGCGTTGCTGCGCATGGCGCCGCGAGGTATCGAGGCTGTTGCCCCGGAGCTTTCGTACAACATGACGTACTGTCTCGGAATCAAGCTGGACGCCGGCCTCGTATTCGCCTCGGACTCGCGGACCAACGCCGGCCTCGACCAGATCGGCACCTTCCGAAAGATGATGGTCTACGAGCGACCGGGCGACCGCTTCATGGTGCTGCTCTCGGCCGGAAATCTCTCGATCTCGCAATCGGTGCGCGAGATTCTCCAGGTCGAGCGCCTCGCGAACGAAGAGGGCGAGCCCTACACGATCTGGAACGTCACTAGCATGTTCGACGCCGCCCGCGTCCTCGGTAGCGCGATGCGGCGCGTGTTCGAGCAAGACGGCGCCGCGCTGAAGGAGTCGGGCGTCGACTTCAACGCGACGATGATCTTCGGGGGTCAGATCAAGGGAGAGGCGATGCGTCTCTTTCTCGTCTACGCGGCGGGTAACTTCATCGAGGCGACCCGCGAGAATTGCTATTTCCAGCTCGGTGAATCGAAATACGGTAAGCCCGTCCTCGACCGCCTCATGACGCCGCTGACGCCCCTCGCGGAAGCCGCAAAGTGTGCGCTCGTGTCGATGGACTCGGCGATCAAATCGAATCTCTCCGTCGGGCTTCCGCTCGATCTGCTCGTCTACACCGCGGGCCGTCTCCAATCCGACGACATGGTGTGCATCGACGAGGCAAACCCGTACTTCGCGATGATCCGCAATACCTGGGGTCAGCGCCTTCACGACGCGTTCGAGAGCATCGACGACCCCGAATGGGACGGCACGGCCAGCGCGCCGAACCCCATCCTCGTCACGAGCGAGCGGTACGGCAAGCTGAAGAAAATTACGCATCCCGGCGAAAAGATCGTCTGAGTCATGCACTCCGCGCCGCCCGGCCCGGCCGAGCTCGTCGTCGCACCGACCGGCGCCTTCGTCGTTTCCGGCGCGCCGGAAGGCGACGAGCGACGGCTTCGTTTCTCGCTCGTCATTCCGACGTACAACGAGTCGAAGAACATCGAGCCCCTCATCGTCGAGCTCGATCGGCTCCTCGGCGCCGCACTCGGCACGGGCTACGAGCTCATCGTCGTCGACGACGACAGCCCCGATCGCACCTGGGAAAAAGCGCTCGAGCTCTCGCGCGACCACCCCTCGGTGCGCGTCGTGCGCCGCGTCGGCGAACGCGGGCTCGGCACGGCGGTCGTTCGCGGCTGGCAGGTGGCACGCGGCGAGATCCTCGGCGTCATGGACGCGGATCTCCAGCACCCGCCCGAGGTGAACCTCGCGCTCCTCCAAGAAATCGATGACGGCGCGACGCTCGCCGTCGGCAGCCGTCACGTGCAGGGCGGCGGCGTCAGTGATTGGAGCGCGCTCCGCCGCGTGCTGTCGCGGGGCGCACAATTGCTCGGCCTCCTCGTCTTGCCCGGCGTGCTCACGCGCCTCTCCGACCCGATGAGCGGCTACTTCATGTTCCGTCGCGACGCGATCGCCGGCGTGCCGCTCGATCCGCTCGGGTACAAGATCCTCATCGAGGTCATCGCGCGCGGGAAAATGCGCTGGATCGGCGAGGTCGGCTACGTCTTTCGCGAACGCGTCGTCGGCGAGTCGAAGGTCACGCATCGGCTCTATTCGCAATATCTTCATCACCTGGTGAAGCTTCGGCTCGCGACGTTGCCGAACTCGGTGTTCTTCAAGTTCTGCGTGGTCGGCGCGAGCGGCGTGCTCGTCGACATGGGCGGCCTCTATTTGCTCAGCGATCCGCACACGCTCGGCCTCGGCCTCACGCGCAGCAAGATCATCGCCGCCGAACTCGCCATCGTCTCGAACTTCGTCTTGAACGACCTCTGGACGTTCGGCGCGACCGCCAAGGCCGCGCCGGGATTCGTTCCGCGTCTCCGTCGCTTCGTCGGGTTCAACCTGGTGTGCTCGGTCGGCCTCGCGCTCAACGTGATCTTGCTCAACTTGCTCTTCAACTACGGCGGCGTGAACCGCTACGTCGCGAACGCCGCCGCGATCATGATCGTCACCGCCTGGAACTACGGAGTGAACCGGCGCTTGAACTGGGCGCCGCTGGCCGTCTCGAGAGACACCGAACGCCCGCCGCCCCGCCGCCGCACCTGAGCCGCAGAGAACGCCGGCACTCGAAAAGGAATTGCCCCCACTCGCCGCGCGCCGTGCGTTTGTGCGATGGCGCGAAAAGCGAAGGGCGCCGACGTTGCCGCCGGCGCCGCTATTCGCGAAGCAGGGTGTTTTTCAACACCCTGCTTCCACTCACGGTCGTGACTCGGGTTGGCTTAGAGGCAATCCGTGATGCCGTTTGCGTTCAAGCAGACGGCAACCAGGTTCGCCACGCCACCACCCTTGGTGGGGTCGCCGAAGCCTTGCACGATCGTGCTGGGACTCGTCGTTTCCAGCCCAGCTTCTTCCTGCGACTTGCACACGCCGTTCTGGCTCGTGTTCCCCGCGCAATTCAGACCGCTGTCGGTACCGCAGTAGCAATCGGCGGGATTCGCCGTAGCGCAACTCGTACCCGAGCCGGGCGGAAGCACGCATTCGAGGAGATTGATCGCGAGCTGCAGTTTCGACGTGCCGGCGCCAGCGCCCGCCGTTGCGGAGCCCGTGATGCTGTCGACCTGCGCGATCTCGTCATGGCATCCACCATTGTCGTCGGTCGCCGTCGCTTCCGCGACGCAAGCCGCGCCCTTGTTTTGCAGCAGGATCTGCTCGACCGTTGTCGGCCCGCTGCTGGTCGTGCCGCCGGTGCCGGTCGTGCCACCGGTTGCCGTCGTGCCACCAGTTGCCGTCGTGCCACCGGTTGCCGTCGTGCCACCAGTTGCCGTCGTGCCACCAGTTGCCGTCGTGCCGCCGGTTGCCGTCGTGCCGCCAGTTGCCGTCGTGCCACCAGTTGCCGTCGTGCCGCCAGTTGCCGTCGTGCCGCCAGTTGCCGTCGTGCCGCCAGTTGCCGTCGTGCCGCCGGTGCCGCTCGCACCACCCGTGCCGCCTCCGCCGCTTGCTGCGACGTTCACGTTGACGCTCCACGTGTCGGTGCAATCCCCGTCCGACACGACCAACGTCAAGACCGCTGTCCCCGGCAAGCTACCGGTGAACGTGGGAGACGCCGTGGTTCCATTGGCGAACGACCCCGACGTGGTGCTCCATGCGTAGGTGAGGGCACTCGGGACCCCGTCCACGTCGTGGGCCTGCGCGGTGATCGCGGACGTGCCGCCTACCAGGATGCTATCCGGGTTCGCGACGACCGAGTCGATCTGCGGGCACACGTTGACGGTGCCATTGATGATGGCAGTGCCGGTCTGATTGCTCTGTCGACCGCGTAGCTCCACCTGGACGAAGGTCGTCTGGTGGGCCACCACGTTGAACGTCACGGGTGTGCTCGTGAACGTGATCGTGCCGTCGGTCGAAACCGCCGACAGCGTGATCGTGTAGCCGTTGCCTGCCGGCAAGGACAAGGACTTGAAGATCACCTGGGTGTTCGAGACGTCGATGGTTCCGGGTTGGTTGAACCCGTTCGGTCCCGTCAGCGTGTAGCTGATCGTGTTGATCACGACTCCGGACCCGAGCGTTATCTGGAGCCCCACCTGGCCGACCGTGTCCTCGGCTCCTGTCGGATGTGAGGGACTCGAGTTCCCGGAGCAACCGCTAGCCAATACCACCGCGCTCAGCACGGCAGCGGCAACGAAAGAAATCTTGTGCAACGATCTCACGATCTCACCTCCACATGGTCGCCGGCGCCCGAGGAGCGCGTTTGGTTGGCGACCTTAAAACAGCCAAATGTTCATTAAACGAGACAGGCGGCGGGTCCCTGAGCAAGGCTCGAGCCAAGTGGCGTCTACCCAGGTGAACCGACCGAGAGGCCCGCGTAATGTACTGAAATGACGGACATGCGCGCGCGCTTCGCCCGGGCGCGCCGCGGGCCCCCCGCAGGCTCAGCTCTCCGAAAATCGGAGACTTGCTCTACGGTTTTCGGAAGAGCGACGGGCGACTCCGATTTGAATAGACGCAGGCCGAACGGTTTCCCTTCGCGGACGACGTCACTCTCGCCCCGTACTTCGCGGTGGAAATGTCACGAGATCATCCAAGTTCAACGCTCGGCGCGCGTGGTACCAGGCGCGGCATGCGACAGCGCCGTCCGTGGATCAGGGAGCCGCGTTCTTCGGCGCGCCTTTGGAGCATGGGGGGAGCTTCGTGCCCAATTCGCCGAGGAGCTTAGTGAACGCAGTCCTTCGTGCGTGGGTGTATGGGGCTGCGGCCCTGACGCTCGGTGCTTGCGCACAAGAGACGGGGCCCGCGTCGAAGGTGAAGGCGGAGCTGCGCGACGCAAGCGTCGACGTCGCGGCGCCTGCACCGGACGCGTCCGCGACCTCGACGCCGCCGCTCGCCGATGCGAGCCGTCCTTCCGTGCGGACGCTCTGCGCTCCGGTCCGTTCGTCGGAGCCGATTCCGGCGCGCACGGCAGTGACGTCTGCGACGGCGGCACCAACAGACACGGCCGTGTTCGTCGAGACCTTGTTCAATTCATTTTATTCGGCCTGCGGCGGGTGCCACGTCGATACCAACCTCGGAGGGTTTCAGGTGGCGCGCTCCAATTTTTCGACGACGGTCGATCAGCGCGTCGTCGACCGTGTCGTGCTGGCCGACGCAGGGCTGCCCATGCCGCCGAACGGGCCGCCGTATTCGCAGCGCGACGCGAACGACCCCATCGTCTTGCTCGTCGGGGAACTCCGGCAGTGGCTCGCGGCGGGAAGGCCAGCCGACGTATTTTACGTTCAAGCGGCGGCCGCCGCCTCGGGTAAGCCTTACGTCCTGTCGACGACCGTCGGTGAGAACCTCAGCAACATCGGCGACTGCATTCCGGACAAGGAAATCGTCGGGACCGAGTCAGCCAAGGCAGCCGAGCTCGATGCCTTCTTCGCCAGCCTGCAGAAGACGCCCGCGGGTCAGGGCACGTCCGCGGAGCAGCTCGGGCTGCCGGAGCGTCTCGAGCAGACGGACCTCTTCACACTCGATACCCAAACGCTCGCGCGTTACGGCGTCATTGCCTACGCGCCCGGCTATCCGCTGTGGTCCGACGGGGCGAGAAAGCTCCGACACATTCGCGTGCCGCACGGACAATCCGTGCGCTTCGACAAGGCGACACAGACGTTCCAGATCCCGCCGAACACGCGTTTCTACAAGACGTTCTTGAAGCCGGTCGTCCAAGCCGACGGACAGGTCCGCTATCGCAAGATGGAGACGCGGCTCATCGTCGCGAGGCCGAATCAAAAAAATGCCGATGGCTCGTTCACCCCGACGGCGTTGTTCGGGAGCTACGCGTGGAACGACCCCGAGACCGAGGCCACGCTGGTGACCGACCCGCTCCGAAACCAGGAACCGTTCACCGACCGCTTGGGCACGTATTTTCCCGACGAAGGGCTCGAGCAGTCCATCAAGGCTTCAAATCCGACGAACCTGTCCTACGCGCTCGAGCAAGCACATGCGATCCGGCACTACGCCATACCGGGCAGAGATCGCTGCATCCAATGTCATATGGGAAGCGCGACGGAGAGCTTCTCGCTCGGTTTTCTTCCGCTTCAGATCGCGCGACGTCCCGCGGGCGAAGGCGGAGTGATCGAGCCGTCCGGACAGGACGAGCTCACGCAGCTCCAGCGGCTGGTGGACTACGGCGTGATCACCGGAGTTCATGCCCTTTCGGACGTCGCACCGCTCGAGTCGAGCGAAGGTTCCCGTCCGCCACGCAACGACTACGAGCTCGTCGCGCAAGGGTACATGCTCGGCAACTGCTCGCATTGTCACAACCCGAACGGGTTTCCGTCGGTGCAGAACCCCGTTCTCGTCAACGTCTTGAACTTCCTGCCCGGTCCGACGAGCGGGATCTTCCAGTTTCCTCTCGACCTCAGTAGTCCGCGAATTTTTCGAGGCGACAGCGGATCCACTCCAATCCCATACATCACGCCGTCGCTCATGGACTTGCCCGTGCTTCACGGGGACGACCCATTCTACGTTCCCAAGGCGTCGGCCTCGACGCCCGCTCAACCTGATTGGATCATCGCCGCCCCTTGGCGGAGCCTCATCTACCGCAACGTGGACACACCGTTCACGTACGCCGACGATCTTGCGCTCTTCCCCCACATGCCGATGAACACCCCCGGCTATGACTGCCGGGCGCCTCGGATCCTCGGGGACTGGATGGTGAGTATTCCCGCGGTTCGCAAGAGCCCGAGCACGACGGAATACGCCGTCTGGGTCGACGGTGACGACACCAACGGGGGCAACGCCATCGTCGACGAGAACGTGCAGCCCTACACGGAGGTGAAGCCAGGTGATCCGGGCTACGACGTGGCGGCCGCCAATGCGCAAGGCCGCTTACAAATCTACCACGAGGGGTTGGATTTCGGGAACGGCACCTATTCGCGCTACCAGTTTTGCCCGGACACATCGGACATCGTCGACCCCGCCGTGCTCGCGGATCCGACGGACCACCCAGTCCCTATCGATGGAAATGGAATCGCTCGCGGCAATCCCCCGAAGATCGTCATGCCGGCGGACGGCGTACCGGACCACGCGCACTGGGTCCCGACCGATCTCACGGACATTATCGGGCCCTGGGCGCCGCGACGCTCGGATTGGGAAAGTGCTCTCGTCGACCAAAAATTCTCCCTCATTCCTCAGAGCGATCCGAACTACGGAACCGACCTTGCCAAGCAACAGGCTCTGGAAAAGGTCGTGCAGATCTTACAAGGCGTGAGCCTCACCGAGGACTTCAAGTTCTACGCCCTACAGGAAGTTCCGTTCGGCCTCTGGGAGACCAAGAGCGGCTGCGATTTCTCGAGCATTCCGAAGCTCAGCAGCTTCACGTCGGGAAACACTCCGCCTTGGCTTGGTCCGCTCACCCAGGCCAAAGGAGCGCCGGACCCGAACAGTCCCGTCTACATGCAGGCTCCAGGTTCGGCCGTGTTCAACATGATCTGCATCAATTGCCACGGTCCCCAGGCGGACGGCCAAGGGCGTCAGGCGAACATTCTCCTTCAGATGACCGGCGGCAACACCCGCGTCGCCAACTTGCGCGACGGCCTGTTCGGGCCGTCAGGAGCTGCGGGCGAGAATCGGCAGCGTGTTTTCGGTGTGGTAGCGGAAGGTGGCGTGACGGCCGACGATTGGGGCGCGCGCTACCTGGCGTTCATGGGTCTCGGGGGCACCGAGCGCGTCATTCCAGCGAGCATTCTCGGGATCGTGGCGAACACCGAGGTCCTCGGCGAGCCGCGAGTCCATGCAGCACCGGCCGTTGACGCCAACATGCTGTCGACGGCCCACGACCTTTGCCAGGCGTCGTCGCCGGCGTACGCAGGCGGCGAGTTCAACCTGGAGACGCATCAATTCACTCCCGCGAAAACGTTGATTCAGACCAACGGCGACGCGGACCTGTGGCTCCATTTGTGCCGGCAGTCCAATCCACACCCGATCGTCGCCTTGTCGTGGAACTGGGCTGGACAGCCTCCCGCGGGGTCATTCTTGGTGAACGCGAGTTTCGATCTTTTCCCGAGGACGAACTACCCCAGCGACGCTCCAGTGGGTGATCAGAACGGTAACATCGTCATTGGCCTAACCGATGACAACCTGAACCCTTGGTGCCTTCGAAAGCCCCTGAGTTCCGATGCTCTGGCGAACGCGACGGCGTTCTTGAACGACCCAGTGAACCTGGTAGGCGGGCAACCTTTGCCGTTCTGCCCGAGCGCGGTGGTCCCCCAGGAAGATCAGGGGACCTTGTCCGACAATCACCTGGGTGCGAGCGACATGGAAGTGTGGGCGACTCGCGGGGCCATCAATGCGGGGCTGTCGGTCTTCGTGTATTTGAACGAAGTCGGGCACGGGCTCGTCCCGAAACCGACGTATGACCATTGCGAGCAACTCGTCGATGCCCACTGAAACGCTGATTCGCGGAACCTGGCGAGGTCGAGTCCTCCGAGCGACGCTTCGCGCCCTCTGGTTCGGTGTGCTCCCCTCCGTCTTTGCGGTGCTCGTTCTTCGGTACCTGGTTCCTTCGACGGTGGCCACGCTCGACGACGGCCCTAGCGGAATTCTCGCTCGTTTCGCGGCGCAAAATCCGCTGTTGGTCGGCATCGGCGCGTACCTCTCGTTTGCAGGGCTCGTCCGACATTGGGCCGCGGATCTGCCAGGGGGACGCCACCTGTCTGCGCCGTTCATCGAGTCCGACGCCGCCGTCGGCCGCGAATGCGTGCGGGTGCACCCGCGAGCGGCCGAGCTCCACGCGACGTTGACGAGCCCCGCGGTCCGAGAGCGTACGCGCCATCGGTTGACCGCGTCGGAGAGCGAGAGGCTCGACAAGCAACTCGCGGAGCTCGTTTCAGCCTTCGAGCAGGGGGACGTCCATCGTGTCGCTGCTGCCGAGCTCTCCATTCGGTCGATCGCGAGGTCCGCACTCGCTGCCGAGGAACGTCGCAACATGGCCGTGCTGTTTTTGCTGGTCGGAGCCGCGGCCGCGGCCGCGCTGGCGTTGCGATCCATGGTGGTCGAATCGTTTCGCGTGCTCGGCGATTCGATGTTACCGACGCTCGAGTCGGGCGACTGCGTCGTAGCGAGCAGGCTCGCCTATGGCGTACGGCTGCCGCGCGCTGGACGTGCTTTCTCGACGCGTCCGCCTCGCCGGGGCGACATCGTCGTTTTTCCGAATCTCCATCCGGACGGCAGCGCTCCCGATCACCTCGTCAAGCGGATCGTAGGGCTTCCCGGAGACCGCATTTCGATGCGCGGGGCCCATCCACTGATCAACGGATGGGAAGTCCCGAGCTGCGACGCGGGAACCTACGTATACCCGCGAGCGTGGGGCGGCGTGCGCGGGCGGCTCGTCGTGGAGTTCCTGGAAGACCACGCCTACCTCACCGTGCTCACGCCCGTGACGGGGGTGTTCGATCACTACGATGTGCCGGATGGGGAAGTGTTCGTCCTCGGCGACAACCGGAACAACAGTTCGGACTCGCGCGCCTGGAACGACGGACACGGCGGCGGCGTTCCCATCACCGCGCTCGACGGTAAGGTCGAGCGGTTCGTCTTGGGTGAGCACCGCGACGGCACGGTCGATCTGAGCCGGCTCTTCGCACCGCTCGGAACCCGCTTGCATCTCGAAGGCCTCGACGCCCGCGCACTCGAACAAGGCATCGCTCGGTGTCTCGCTCATCGCCCCGCGTCGACCGCGCCACCGGTCCGAAACTCGAGTCGCGCGCTGGCGTCCACTGAGTGAGCGGCGTGCGGTCATCGCCGACCGGAAAACGCGCTCCGATTTTCGGAGATCAAGTCTCTGAAAACCGGAAACCTGGGACGCCAGACGCCGTGCTCATCGTCCAACGGGTGGGCAAAGATGCAAATAGTTCCGGTTAGTTACTGAATTGATGGCCCCGTGAACCTCAATGGGCCCGGCTCTTGCTTCCGGCGGCTGCGACGTCTGCTTAAGTGGACGAAGCGACAGTATAAAAAACGAAGGATTCCGGTAATGAGAACATCGATCCCGATCGCGACGTTTCTGATCCTCGGCGCAGGAGCCGCGGGTGCAGGCGCGCTGAACAACGCAACCTTGAAGGGCTCGGACGCGCTGTTCAACACGGTTCAGAGCGTCCTCGCAAGTTGTCCCGGGGCCACCGGGCTCACCTACGTCGGCACCGGCGCCGGCAATGGCGAGACCAACATGAAGAACGGGGTCCAGACCATCAACCCAACGACGAACATCATCGGCACCGCGAACGGGTGCACGACGGGTTCGGCAAACGTCACGCCGTCTGCGGAGGAGCTCCTCGTGATCGGCCTCGACGGCCTGCCCATCGTCGGCTCACCGACCACCGCCGGCACGGCCGCCTGCAACGGCACCGACTCGGATTGCGACCCGACGACGCAGTCCAACGCGGGCCTCGCGTATTCGACGACGATCACGCTCACCGACGGGACGACGTATACGTTCAACGGGTGGCGCGACGTGCTTCGAGTTTTGTACGCCGGGTTCGACCACAACGCGACCACGATCGCGAACCGGAACTGCAACAGCGTGCTCCGTCAGACCCTCGCGAACAACTGGGGCACCTTATTTCAGAACAGCTGCTCCGGCGGAGCGTGCACGCAGCTCCAGCACGTGTTCCGGCGGGACGACGCGGCGGCGACGACCACGTTCTTGCTCGCATCGCTGAACTTGCCGGCGCCGAACACGACGGCCAACACCGACCCGATCTGCAACGTGATTCAGACGACGGACACCCTTCCGGCGAACGTGAACCGTTACCCTGCGGACTACCAGGACAACGACCCCATCCGCAGGAAGGCCACCGGGACGAATAACGGCGCCGTTCCCGCGAATACGCCGACCGAACAGGTAGCGAGCCGCAAGGGAGACCTCGGCCTCGTTCTGCCGATCGTCGCGACGGATCAGCTGGCGCTCAGCGCGTCGTATCCGACCACGCCGTGCACGACGAACACGATTCTGGCCGTCAATTCGGCTCCGCGGGTGATCAACACCGCGGGATCGTTGCAGCCCTCGACGAGCCCGGGCCGATGCCCGAACGGTGACGTCCCCGTGCTCGTCAATCAATGCTTGATCCCCGTGGACGCGAACGGCAATCCGAATTGTCTCGCGGCCAAGAACACGAAGCCGAGCTTCATTTTCGACAACACGGCTGTGGATAGCGTGACGCCGCTCGCGGCCGACGGTCGCGTTTATAACCAGCACCTTCGACTCGGCGGCACGAACTCGAACACGTCCGGGACGTACCAGAACGACAAGAACTCTCCGGCACGGCCGCTCGAAGGCGCCTTCGTGCGATTGCATCAGAGCCGTTCACTCAACGCCACCGACGCGACCCAAAACACGTGCGCAACCGCTCAGACGGCGGATTTGCAGATCGGCTGCCTCGTCCAGGCGAGCCCTTGCAGCATTGGATACGCCGGTCGTGATTCGATCACCGCCGGAGCAACGCCGCTCAAAGTGTCGGCGCTCGACTCGACGGCGGCTTGCGTCGAGGCGTTCGCTTACCCGCTTTCGAGGAAGGTCTATCTGAGCACGTTGATCGGCTTCGAAAACGTGACCGGTCAAGAGCTCGCCCTCGCGCAGTGCTTCACCAATCCGACGCTGCTCAACCCGGCGCTCGCCTCGGGCGGGTTCTTCCAGATCCCGACCGCCGTCTCGCCGTCGGGAACCGAGACGTATTGCGAGGACTTCAACGAGCAGCAATTCTGCGGCGCTGCGTCGAACAACAACGCGTGCTCGGGTGGCGCCACGGACAACGCCGCGGTCAACTTGCCGACCGCCAACACCGTATGCGGCAACGGCGTCGTCGAAGCGTACGAAGATTGCGACAACGGGGTCGGCGTCAACGGCGCCCCGCCGGCGCAGTGCTCGACGACCTGCCGGTTCAACAACTAGTCCCCCGGATCCAAGATTCGTCGGAGAATTTGCGAGGGCCCGACGGGGCAAGGGCCTCGCAAATTCAGCACTCAGCCACGGTTCTGATCCGGGTACTGACTTTCTCGTTTGGTCCCCTGAATCAATGATTCAGGGGACTAGGAGCGAAGGTCATTGAATCGAAGGCGCGCCGTCATCCACGGCACGCCTTTTTTTGGGTCTCGGATTTTTTTCGCTCTCAGAAGTGGTGTTGAGCGTCGGGCTCGAACCGATACCCGACGCCTCGAATCGTCTGCAACCACTTCCCGGCGGGCCCCAACTTCTTTCGTAGGCGCTTCACGTGCTGGTCGACGGTACGAAGCTCCACCTTGACGGTTGGTCCCCAGACGTCCGCGAGTAACGCTTCGCGCGGGAGAGCCGCCCCTTCCTTGGATGCGAGCGACCAGAGAAGCCGGAACTCGAGCAACGTGAGATCGAGGTGAACGTCGCCCACGCGGGCGCGGTGTGCATCTGCGTCGAGCGCGAGAAGGCCGGCGCTGAGCTTGCGGAAACGGCCCGACGAGGGTCCGAGATCACGTCGCCTGAGGACCGCGCGCGCCCGCAAGAGCAACTCGCGAACCCCCACGGGTTTCGTGACGAAGTCGTCGGCTCCGACTTCGAAGCCCGCGACCCGATCGGACTCACCCGTGTCGGGCCCGAGGATGATGACGCTTGCGTCGGCAGTCTTCGGATCCGCCTTGATTTGCCGACAAACGTCGAGCCCAGAAATGTCCGGAAGGCTTTGATCGACGACGACGAGGTCCGGTGTCTTCGAAGCCGCGAGACAAAGCGCGTCGTGCCCGCGAGTCGCCGTCACGACGTCATATCCTGCGTCGCGAAAATTCGCGGCGTCTCGAGCGCTCTCGTCCTCGTCTTGGACCACCAGTACCGATGCTGAAGCAGACATACCGACATTGTAACAGACAATGGGAAGAGATGGGGCCAGGTTACACGACCCTCCGGCCGGTTCCGCGAATAGGAGCAACTTCGTTCAATGGATTCCGAAGTGACCGAAATTTCATGGGAACGTTCCGCCTTCTACCGACCCGCTGAGCTCTCGCGGGGTGGACCCCCGTCCAGAATATTCAACCGCCGTCCCGTCACGAGAACTTCATTGGTCACGGTTCTCGGGGGTCGGTATGTCCGGGCCGCATCGAAAAAGGGTGAAAGGGATCGGATGGAGTTTCGAAGTCGTATTTCGAGAGTGACCGTGATCGCGGCCGTCCTCGCGACGAGCGCGACGAGTCGCGCGACCTTCTCGAAGGCGATCGAGCCCGTCGTCAGCTTCACGGCGGTGGGGCCAGCGGGCATGAAGATCCAGGGCACGACGCCCGAACTCGACGTCGCGGAAGAAGGCGATCGTGTGGTCATCAGCGTGCGCCTCGACCATTTGCAGACGGGCATCGGACTTCGCGATCGGCACATGAAAGAGAAGTACCTCGAGGTCGGACAATTTCCTTCCGCCCGGCTGAGCATCCAGCGCTCCGCGCTGAAGATCGGGGATGGCCCGAGCTCCGGAGCGGACGTCCCCGCCACGCTGACGCTTCATGGCAAGACGCGACCCGTGTCGGTGCACTACGACGCGAAGAAGAGCGGAGCGGAGATTTCCGTATCGGGCGGCTTTAGTGTGAAAATGACGGACTTCGGAATCGCCGTGCCGTCGTACTTGGGCGTCACGGTCAAGCCGGACGTCGACGTCACCGCGCGCTTCCGCACCACGGGCACCTGAACTCCGGCGTTCGACGCGCGCCGCGCGAAGCCCCGAAATATGAAGACCAAGAGGGTGATCACGCGCGCTGCGGCGCTCGTTCTTGGACTGCTTTTGCCGCTGCTCGCCGCTTCGAGAGCCGACGCCTATCCGTTCATGATCCGGCACGGATACACCGGGTGCATGCCTTGCCACGCGGATCCGTCCGGGTCCGGGCCGCTCACGTCTTATGGGCGCGCCCAGAGCGATCTGTTGCTCCGCAGCCGTTACGGCGAGGCGGCGGAAGAGCCGGGGCCGAGTTCGGGTCTTCTCTGGGGGGCGGTGACGCTCCCCGACGACGTCCGCCTGGGCGGCGACGTCCGCGAGGGATTTCTGGCAACCAAGGTGGACGGTGCAGCGACGCAGAAGTCGTCGATCCTCATGCGCGCCGACCTCTACGCCGACGTGTTGTGGTGGCGCTTCCGCGCAGCCGGAAGCCTCGGCTACGCGCCGGTGGGCGCCTTGAACGCCGCGCTCACCCGAGGGCAATCGGACAACCTGGTCTCGCGGGACCACTGGCTCGGTTATCAGATCGATGAAGACGGGTCCTGGCTCGTTCGCGCCGGCCGCATCACGCTTCCCTTCGGCATCCGCGACATCGAGCACACGCTCTGGGTACGAGCCCTGACGCGCACCGATATGAACGATACCCAGCAGGATGGCGTCGCACTCTCCGTTTCGAAGGACCAGATCCGCGCCGAGGTCATGGCCATCCTCGGAAATTATCAGCTCCGTCCCGACGACTTTCGCGAGCGCGGCTACAGCGGTTACGGGGAATGGGCGCCGAGCACGCATCTCGCGATCGGCGTGAGCAGCCTCTTCACGCGAGCGCGGCGGGACATTTACCTGGGAGTCACCGACTACCGCCAGGCGCACGGTGTGTTCGCTCGGTACTCACCGGGCCCACTCCTGGCGGTGCTCGCCGAGGCTGACTGGGTCTACCAATCGCTCACGTACCACGGCCATCTCGGGGGATACGCGGCGATGGTGCAGGCGGATCTGGAGCCCATTCAGGGCATCCATTGGATGGTGACCGGCGAAGCCAAAAATGACGGAGGCGACGTGGCCTCGTCGTTCGGCGTCTGGTTTTCGGCCGTTTGGTTCCTCGCGCCGCATGCGGACGTGCGTCTCGACGAGATCTACCAGACCATCGGCACGCCGAGTGGCAACGTGGGCGCGCTCACCGCGCTCCTCCAGCTCCACGCGTTCTTGTAGCGCGGCGCCTGGCCATCAGCCGGACGACCACGAGACCCGCGACGCACGCGGCCGTCGTTTCTCCGAAGCCTCGTCGCTCATCGAGACGGCGGACCGCACAGCCCGTTTGAAACCAGGTGACGGGCTCCGCCGAGATCGCCGTCCCCCCCTCTGCCGCCGTACACCCCGAGCGCGGTGGACCGGGGCCATCGCTCGGATTGGTCCCGTGCTTCAGCTCCGTGACGTCCGGAACGCCGTCGCCGTCGCTGTCGATCTCGCAAGCCTCGTCGGCAAGGAGGGCGTTCTTGAGTGCGCTCGGATCGTCGGCGTCCGAGAGTCCGAGTTGTCGGAGGACGTTGACGAACGGCTGGATGGCGGTCGCGGCGCTCTGAATGCTTCCCTGATGGCAAATACTGCAATCCGGCGGGGCGGCGAGGCCGAGGTCCTGCGCGACGTCGCTCGGAAAATCAGGGTGCGCGTGAGCGGCGGACGCGACGAGGAGGCACGCGAACGAGAGGCGGTATCTGTGTAGAGTCTTCATCGCGCTGCTGCTCGGCGCGAGCCGCCGTGCGTTCGAGCGTGTTTCCGTAACTCGCCGCGCCTCCGCGCGCCGAATGAACTTTGTGTGACGAGAGAGTGGGTCGAAGCGCACGTCACACAAGCTTCACACCGGGCTCGGCGAGCCACGGGTAGGAAAAGACGCCCGCACACAACTCTGCCGTGCAGTTGCGGCTCGAGGAAATGACGATGAGCACCCGAACAGCGCGCCGAGGCGCAGACCTGCCCCGTTCTCGCGCCGCGTTCGCGGGCGCGGCCACCCTCGTCGTCGCTCTCGTCTCTTGTGGCGGGGGCGGGAGTTCGGGCGCCTCGAGCGACGCTGGCACGGGCGGGGGCGCCGCCGCGAGCACGGGTGGCGGAACCTCTCATCCGGGCAGCGGCGGCGGCAGTGGTTCCGGTGGCGCCGGAGGCTCGACCCAGTCGAGTGGCGGCGCGGGCGGAGCAGGCGCTTCGACTGGGAGCGGCGGCGCGAGCGGCACCGGCGCGGCCGGAAACGGCGGCGCGAGCGGAAGCGGCGGCGTCGCGGAAATCACGGGCGGAGCAACCGGGAGCGGCGGAGATACGTCAACCGGCGGAGCCGTGTGCGGCAACGGAAAAGTCGAAGGCAACGAACAATGCGACGACGGAAACACGACGGACGGAGACGGCTGCTCGGCGTTCTGCACCGACACGCGAGCCTGCGACACGTGCTTGCAAGGTGATGTGAGCTGCACGTCGGGGCTGCTCCCTCCGTGCTCCGCGTACACCGGGACCGCCACTTCCGGTCCCGCCCAAGGCACCGACAATGCCGCGCTTTGCCAGGCCGTCTACGACTGCATGTTCCGCGAGCATTGCGGCGCGGCGAATCCATCGGACTGCTACTGCGGCACCTCGACGGGTCTCGCCTGCTTGGGCCAAGGCGCTGCGAACGGGCCCTGCAAGACCGCCATCGAAGCTGCGTTCGAAACCCAGGACCCGGCGGTCATCGTTCCCGAGTTCGGCAACACGCAATTGCCCGGCGGAGGAGCGGTCTCACTCTTCGTCTGCGCCTTCAACGATTGCTATGACGAGTGCCTCGGCAGCGGTACCGCCAATGACGCGGGTACCGGTGGAACGACGAGCACCGGTGGAACGACGAGCACCGGTGGAACGACCAACACCGGTGGAACGACCAACACCGGCGGAACGACCAACACCGGCGGAACGACCAACACCGGCGGAACGACCAACACCGGCGGAACGGTTGACGCCGGTGGCGCGGGCGGCAGTGGTGGCACGAGCACCGACGGGGGTTCGGGCGGTTCCGACGCGAGCACGGGGGCGGCCTCGGTGGAGTCGATCCTCGCCGGTAAATCCGCGGATTGCTGGTCCTGCGCGCAGTCGAGTTGCGGCGACAAGATCACAGCGGTTACTTCGATTTCCGGCGATGCCGCGGGGGGCCCTTCCGCGGGTCAATCGAAGGCCGAACTCGCACTCGACGTGCTCGAGTGCGTGATCCCGAGCGGGTGCGCGGCGACGAAACTTTCGGCCTGCTATTGCGGCGACGTCCTCGCCGCGACGTGCTTCTCTTCCGGCGCGTCGACGGCGGACGGCGTCTGCAAAGCGGCCTTCCAGGCTGGCCTCGAATCGACGGCCCCTCGAGCGAGCACGCTCACCGATCCAACGCTGGGAGGCGGCGTCGCCGACGACCTCGTCGAATGCCTGTCCACCAGCGCGTGCCCTTGCTTTTGAGCCCGCGAATTCGTGCAGATGCTGCCTCCATGGATCACCACGACGGAAATCTCGAGCCGGCTCCGGGCCGGCGAAGGTTCGCGCTTTGGCGCGCGCTCCACGTGGTGGGAGCAGCGATGATTGCCGTGGCGTGCAGCAAGTCGTGGTTCGAGGACGTGGGAGCGCCTCCCTCGGCGTCGAGCGCTGCTTCACCCGCACCGAGCAGCGTCGTTCCGAACGTCGGACGGGACGCAGGTCGAGGGATCTCGGATAGTGGCGACGCCGCCGACGCGGCGCCTCTTCGTGAAGATGCTGCTGCCCCTTCGAGGGACGCGGCATCGGATGGCGCGCGGGACTCCTTGGATGGCATTGCTCCCGAGGCGGGCGACAGTCCGCGGATTCTTGCCGCGTTGAACGCGGCGCTCGCGGCGAAGGCGCCGGGCTGCCTCCCGTGCGCGGAGGCCGCTTGTCCCAACGCCCTTCGTGGGTGCGCCGACTTGCAAGGGCGCGCCGCTGCGGGGCCGGCGAAGGGTGAGGATCTTTCGAAGCTCTGCCTCGAATCGACCGCGTGCGTCTTGGAGAGCGCCTGCGCGGCGAGCGATCTCCTCGATTGCTATTGCGGCACGACGTACTCGTTGTTCTGCGCGAGCTCCGACACGGGAAACGGCGCATGCAAAGCTGCACTCCAGCGCTCTCTCGAGACGACCGACGAGGCGACCATCCAGCTGAGATTCGGCAACTACGCGTTCGCGGGCGGGTGGGCGACGGCCATCGCTCAATGCCTCGCGGACAACGGATGCGGAAGCTGCTTCCAGGGACCGGCGATCGATCGGTGAGCACCGAGCTCTTCCGCTCACGACACGAAAGGGCGAACCGATGGAACCCAATAGCGTGCTCTCGCGAAGTCGATCCGGTCGCTCTCTCGTCGACGAGCGAAGGGGAGGGCCACCGGTGACGTCCGATCCGCCCGAGGCAAATCGGGAGACTTGGCCCGCGCCGGCACCGCCGGAGGGTGAACCCGAGGTGCGGCCGGCGACTCGGACGTTCGGCAATCTCGTCGCTCGCTCGGCGTCCATGCGGCATGTGTTCGAGCTGCTCGAGCGGTTTGCATCCACCGACGTGACGGTGACGCTCGTCGGCGAGACGGGCGCCGGGAAGGACGTGCTCGCCCACGAGCTCCACCGGAACAGTGCTCGCGCTTCCCAGCCGCTGGTCGTTTTCGACTGCGGTGCGGTGGCTCCGAATCTCGTCGAGAGCGAACTCTTCGGACACGAGCGAGGCTCGTTCACCGGGGCGCTCGGCGCGCACGAGGGTGCGTTCGAACGTGCTCACGGCGGAACGTTGTTCCTCGACGAAATCGGCGAGTTTCCGCTCGATTTGCAGCCGCGATTGCTGCGCGTCCTCGAGAGCCGCCGCGTACGCCGCGTCGGTGGCGCGCAAGACCGCACGCTCGACGTTCGGATCGTCGCGGCGACCAATCGGGACTTGGGACGGGAAGTGGCGGCAGGTCGGTTTCGCCAGGACTTGTACTTTCGTCTGGCAGGAGCGGTGGTCCTCGTTCCACCGCTGCGTGAGCGACTCGACGACCTTCCGCTCATCGTCGAACGTCTAGTCGCAGAGATGGGGAAGCCGCGCCTCCCCATCTCCCCACTGGCTCTGACGATGCTCCGCGCGCACGTGTGGCCGGGGAACGTCCGGGAACTTCGCAACGCGCTCACGTGGGCCACTGCGTTCGTGGACCAAGCGAACTGGGTCCTCGAGCCCAAGCATTTGAAGCTCGACACGGTATCGCTCGTGACCGATGCGGGTTCCGAGGTCGACCGCCTTCCGCTCGCCGGTCAACGGCTCGACGCGCTCGAGCGCGCGGCGATCCGGCAGACGATGATCCACGTCGAGGGGAACAAGGTTCACGCGGCGCGAGCGCTCGGGATCTCGGTCTCGACCTTGTACGAAAAATTGAAGAAGTACGACCTCTGAACATGATCGCCGTCCCTGCACGAATCTCGAAGTCGCACGGCCCTCGCCGTGCGGCGTTTCGCACGCGGCCTTTTTCCCCGGCGATCCTCGGCTTCGCGGCCGTTCCGTTTTTTTGCGCGGATGCGCTCGGCGACCCTACGCCCGGCGCGCAGCGGCTCGATCAGGGCGAGTTGCGGCTTCTCGAGTCGCGCCACCCGCACGCGTTCGAGCAATTCGAGGCGGGGCAGCGGCTCTTCGCTTCCGGCGACGCGGCGCGAGCCGCGGAGTTCTTTCGACGAGCCGCCGCGGAAGCGCCGGAGAGCCCTCTCGTCGCCCGACGCTCCTGCGAAGCGCTGGCGGCGATCGGCGCGCGAGAAGAAGCGCTCGCCGATTGCCAGCGCGCGATTGCAAAAGGCAGCTCCGTTCTCGACTTGCGCGCCACGGTCGGCGCGTTGATGAGCGGCTCGAGGGCGCCGACGACGGACGACGTCGGGCAGGCGCTTCTGTTCGCTCGCGCCGTCAGGAACTCCGCGCCCAACGAACCTTGGGGCTACGCCGCTGAATGCGACATCGCGGTACGCCTGGGAGACGCACGCATGTTCGACGATTGCCTGGAGGAGCTCCGAGACGTGGCGCCACGAAGTGACGAAACGAGGCATTTCGAGGCGATCGCCGCGTCGCATTCTCACCAGCGCTGGGTCCGTCTCGGTTGGTTCCTCATTTTGATTTCGTGCGTCGTCACCGCGATCGACGCGGTTCGTCGCGCGCGCCGTCGCGCTCGGAGCGCCGTCGGGATCGGCGTCGCCGCGCTCGTGCTCTCGAGCCTCCTTGCCGTCGTTCCGAAGGTCGCGAGCGCGAGCGAAGCGACTCGCCCGGCGTCGTCGTCGCCGTCGAGCACGGGCCTCGGTGATTGGCCGATCGACGACCAGAATCCGACGGCCAGCGTCCCCACGCCGGAGCAGCGCGACAAGAATCCGCTCCAGTTCGGTTATTTCCTCATCGACGTCGCGCAAAAAGCCGACGACGCGGCCAAGCAGGGAAATCATCGCGCGGCGATGGAATACTATCGCGCGCTCACCCTGGCCGTCCCGGACCGGAGCGTCGCGTTCGGCAAGCTCTGCACCGAGTACGAAGCGCTGGGCGACCGCGAGCACGCTCTTCGGAGCTGCGCCGACGCCCTCGGCAAGCCGGGGGCACAAGATACGGATTTTGCCCACTATGTGCACGTCGTGTTCGAAAAACACGGCGCCCTCGACGAGCGCGAGGTGGCATCGGTGGACGGCGTCGTTCAGCACCTTCGAAAGGCGGAGGGCTCGGATGCCTTCACCGAAGAACTCGCCTGCGAGCTCGCGGTGCGCATCGACGACGTTCACCGGCTCGAAGGGTGCGCCGCAGCCCTCGCCGCGTCGGCGCCGAACGAGCCGTCGACGGTGTCGTTCGAGTGGGCGCTCGCCATCTCCCGCGGCGACGCGAAGGCCGCCGAAGCATGGGTCGAGCGAGCGAAGGCGCTCCACGTGGGTCCGGACGTGGTCGCGCGCATGGAGCAAGCCACCCGGACGTTGTCGTCGTCGTGGCGTCGGCACATTCCTGGTCGTGGCGCGCTCTGGGCGGTTTCGGGCGCGCTCTTGCTGGTCGCCATCGTCATCGCCGTCGTTTCGGTGCGGCGCCGCCGCTTGGTCACGTCAACGTCGTAACACCCGGACACTATCGAACAGCACGTCGAACGGGGGATCGCCGGGCTTCAGCGCGACGAGGCGCACGAGCATCGATTGAGCGGTTTTTGGAGCCGTCACGTAGCCGTGAACGTCGACCCACACGTTCGTCTTGTCCGTAGGGGGTCCCGAATACGTCTGCTCGGGAGTTCCCGCGCACCCCGTGCTCGAGAAAAACCAAGCGCCGACTCCAGCGCCTCCCGCGACCTGGCTCGGCGGAACGAACGTCGCGACGTCGAACTCGTACGATGCGCCCCCGACGGCCGCGATGCACTGCGTGGCCGCTGCGAACGACCAATCAGCGGGGGCCTGCTCGGTCCCGTTGCGAGTCGCCATCGAACCCGATGCCGAAGCGCCTTCCGCGTCGTCGGGACGCCATTGCAGCGTGATGTTCGGGTCCGCATTCCAACTCGACGTGTCGCGATCGAACGTCACGTTCGCAACGAGGCTCTCGTCGCATTCGGGACAGCCGCCGCCGTCTCCGGCGCCGCCGTCGAACGCAAGCCCGGTCGACCCCTCGGCGTCCGAAGCATCGAGAGTCTCGACGTGTGCGTCCGTGCTTCGCCCGCCTTCCGCGGGGACATGGCGGTCGGATTCCGCGGAGGCATCGCCGAGCCCACCGTCGTTTTCCGGCGGAATGGACTGGCCGATGCCCTCGGTCTTCTGCGTGAGCGTGCGATCGTCGAGCGCGCACCCGGGCGCGACCATCGCGAGCGCGGCGCCGGTGACGAACCAAGGAGACGACGAGCGGAGTTTCAAAATCGTCTCCGCGCGAACAGAGTGCCGGCGACCGGACTCGCCCCCACGCCGAGCGTCCACGCGCTCGCTCCGGCGTTCGAGTCGTCCGAACGGCGAGGGCCGATCAGGTACAGCGCGACGCCCGTCGTGACGGCCGCGGCCGCCAGACCCAGCCCCACGAATCCGATGGCTCGCGCCGTTCGCGCGCCGCTGACGAGGTCGTCGTGCTGGGCGATGTCGCTTGCGGAGCATCCCGTGCCGCTCGGGCAGACGCCTTCTGCGCGCGTGTTCTTGTTCTGAAAAAGCACCCAGGAAATTCCGGCGGTGACGGCGCCGACGGCGACCGCCCCGGCCAGCACGTTGCGCGTCGTCCGCGAGCCGATTCGCGCGAGGCCGGTGACGCGGTGGCTCGTCGCTTCCGTTGCGCTGGCGCTCGTTTCCGGCTTCGGGGGTAATGCCTTCTCGGCCGAATCCGGAGGCTTCGGCGGCACGCCTTCGAGCTGGGGGACTTCGACGATGATCGTTGCAGGCTCGCTCGGGATCGCGACTTTGGTCTTCCACGACTCTCGTTCCGGAGCCGTTGCCTCGACGAGCACCTCGCCCGGATCCACTGCGACCGGAGCGCTCTCTGCTTCCCACGCGACGCTCGAGCCGTTCACGTGAAGCGAGAGGCCCTCGGTGTGATCGGCGACGCGGAGAACGAGATGGGAAACCTGTGCGTCGAGCGCGTGAGCGCGTGAGCGCGCCGCGTTCTCTCGGTCGGCCTGCCCGAGTGCATGCGTCGCCGCGGCGACTTCGAGAAACAACGTTCGCGCGCTCGCGAGCTTGCCCACGTGTTCCCAGCAATCGGCGAGGTTGAAATCCGTCCCCGGACCGTCGAACAGGCGACGGCTCTCCTCGAACTTCGGGCATGCGACCTCGTATCGTCCGGTCGACGCCAGATCGCGTCCCTCTTTGAACAGGGCGCGCGCTCGCGACTCGTCACCCTCGGCGCGCGCCACGCCGGCGTGCGTCGCCAAAGCGACGGCGAGGATCGACGAAACCGCGCCGCGGACCGGGTGAAAGGCCATCGACGACGATCAGTGCATGTCGTCGAACAGGTCGGACGACGTGGCCGGGCCCGGTTTCTGTTTCGACGCTGTCGCGGTGTTCTCGGGAGCGTCCCGTCGCCCGTTGGTCGCCTGGGCTGCGCCGGCGGGCTGCCCCTGCTTTTCGGTGGAAGCGGTGACGACGCTGCGCCCCTGCAACGCCTCGTTGGCGGACGACGTCCGCTGTGCGGGGTTCGCGGCGACCGCGGACGACCCGGGGGAGTACGTGCGCGGTGCGTTCGTGGGGAACGCGGGAGCGACGGGCGAGCGCGCTCCCGGTGCCGCATTCGACCCCTCGACGGCGCCGCTCGGACGCCGCACGCTCCCTGGCGTATCTTGTCCGCCGCGCGAGGGCGAAGGGACAAACCGACCCA
>Ga0265320_10000123_pt1 | contig 67449 bp, 67 predicted proteins | sample 4827metaG_FD_202087 | JGI IMG/M metagenome (GOLD analysis project Ga0265320, IMG submission 202087) | Rhizosphere microbial communities from Carex aquatilis grown in University of Washington, Seatle, WA, United States - 4-8-27 metaG | ecosystem: Host-associated > Plants > Roots > Rhizosphere >...
CACGAACACGGCGCGGGTCTGGCGGAAGAGCTCGTCCATCGCGTCCTTGCCGGCGCCCGACACCGATTGATAGGTCGAGACCACGACGCGCTTGATCTTCGCTGCGTCGTTCAGGGGCTTGAGCACCACGACAAGCTGGATCGTCGAACAATTGGGATTGGCGACGATGCCCTTCTTGATGCCGCGGAGCGCATCGGCGTTCACCTCCGGCACCACCAGCGGCACGTCGCGGTCCATCCGCCAGGCGCTGGAATTGTCGATCACGATCGCGCCCTGCGCCGCGATCTTGGGCGCCCAGGTCTTGGCGACCGCGCTGCCCGCGCTCATCAGCACGATGTCGGTGTCCGAGAAGTCGAAATAGTCGAGTGCCTTGACCTTGAGATTGCGCTCGCCGAACGACACTTCGCTGCCGATCGAGCTGGTCGAGGCCAGCGCCACCACCTCGTGCGCGGGAAAGGCGCGCTGGTCGAGCACCGCCAGCATCTCGCGGCCGACATTGCCGGTCGCGCCGACCACGGCCACTTTATAGGTCATCGTCTTGAACCCACGCGGAATGCGGGCGATCCCTTACGCCAAAGCGGCCGGGGATGAAAGCGAGGGGCTACCAGGTCAGCTTGAGCTTGATGCCGCCGCCATCGACGACGCCGTCCAGCATCGTCTTGTCGGACGGCGCGTTCTCGACGCGAAAGCGGAACAGCTCGGCGCGTCCGTTGGCCAGGCCCAACCGGGCGGCGATCAGCTCGCCCACCGGCTTCTCGGTCAACCGCATGCCGCCCCGGTCGCTTTGGTCGGAAAAGTCCGTCTGCGGCAAGGGATAGGTTTGGTTGCGGGCCGACGGGGCGTCGGCGATCACAAAGCCCGCCGCCTGCGCCCAGCCCGTCAGGGCCAGGACCGCCATTGCCGGCAAGAGGATTGATCTCACGCGCATTGGAACGTCGCCTTACCCATACAGTCTAAACGCGGGCGGCTAATCATTCGTTGCGGAGGATCAAGGCTCAGACGATTTTTCGGCCGCGCAGCGCCGCGATGTCCGCGGGCGATAGCCCCAGAACCGTCTGCAAGACGTCGTCGGTATGTTCGCCCAAAAGCGGCGGCGCGCTGCGGTATTCGGGCGGCGTCGCCGAGAGGCGGAGCGGGCTGGCGACCAGCGTCAACGGGCCGGTCGCATGCGTCATCGCGACGGTCAGATGCCGGGCCAGGGCCTGCGGATCGGCAAACACCTGATCGACCCGGTTGATCGGACCGCAAGGCACGTTGGCGGCTTCGAGATCGTCGATCCATTGCGCCGTGCTGCGGCGGGCGAAGACCGGAATGAGAATGTCGACCAGCGCCTGGCGGTGGGCGACGCGCTGCGCATTGGTGGCGAAGCGTGGATCGTCGGCGATGGCATCGAGACCCGCGACCGCCGCGAAGCGCCGGAATTGATGATCGTTCGACGACGCCAGGATCAGATGGCCGTCGGCCGTCGCGAACACCTGATACGGCACGATGTTGGGATGGGCGTTGCCCAGCCGGCCCGGGACCATTCCGCCGGCCAGATAATTCGTCGCCTGATTGGCCAGCGCCGCGGCCTGGCAGTCGAACAGCGCCATGTCGATGCTCTGACCCTCGCCGGTGCGCGCCTGATGGATCAGTGCCGCCAGGATCGCGATGCCGGTATAGAGCCCGGTCACCAGATCGCTGACCGCGACGCCCACCTTCATCGGCTCGGCGCCGGGCTCGCCGTCCTTTTGGCCGGTGACGCTCATCAAGCCGCCCATGCCCTGAATGACATAGTCGTAGCCGGCCTTGTCCTTGTACGGCCCGTCATGGCCGAAACCGGTCAGCGAGCAATAGATCAGCGCCGGGTTCTCGGCGCGCAGGCCGTCGTAGTCGAGGCCGTATTTGGCCAGCGCGCCGGTCTTGAAATTCTCGACCACGACATGGGCACGCCGCGCCAGACGCTTGATCAGCGCGTGGCCTTCCGGCGTCGACATATCGACGGTGACGGACTTCTTGTTGCGGTTGGCGGTCAGGAAATAGGTCGCGTCGCCTTGGACGCCGTCGGGGTCGGTGAGAAAAGGCGGCCCGAAGCGGCGCGTCTCGTCGCCCTCGCCGGGTTTTTCGATCTTGATCACTTCGGCGCCCAGATCGCCCAGGATCTGCGTCGCCCAAGGCGCCGCGAGCACGCGCGAAAGATCGAGAACCCGGATGTGTGACAACGCGCCCATCGGGGCGCATCCGTGCACAATCCCTCCGACCCTCGCAAGAGCGCGCGCCGTAACGGAAGACGGCGCGGAGCGCCCGGCGGCCGGGCGCTCCTGTTTATGACCGTTTGAACTTAACGCGGGTCGATGACGACGCGGCGGTTCTGGGGCTCGCGCACGTGGCGCGGCGTCGGCACCGCAAGGTCCGGCGACGCATGGGTCTCGATCGCGCCGGCCGGCACGCCGCGGCGGACCAGTTCGCCCTTCACCGCTTCGGCGCGGCGCAGGCCAAGATCCTCGCAGTCGTGCTCGGCGGTGTCGCAGAATCCGGTCACCACTTCACGCGGCGGCAAGCCGCGATGCAGCGCGTCCCCGATCGCTTCCTCGGCGGTGGCCGTCAGATTGGCCTTCTCATAGTCGAAGTACACCGTCACGGCATCGTAGTGCACGATCGGCGGGGGTGGCGGCGGAGGTGGGGGCGGAGGCGGCGGCATGTGATGATGGCTGCACGCGGCAAGCGTCAGCGCGGCGAACGCCGCGGCGGCGAATCTCGGAATCATGATGTTCCCCCCATATGGTTTCTGGTCGTTAGGGAACGCGCGACCGCGGCGGATGGATGCGTGGAGCCCATGTCAAAACGACAACATGGTAAACGGGCGCGCGGTCAGATCTCGCTTCGGACCGCCCAAAGCTCGGGATAGAAGGTGAGCTCCAGCGCCTTCGTCAGATAATTCACCCCGGACGTGCCCCCGGTGCCCGCCTTGTTTCCGATGATGCGCTCCACCGTCTTCATGTGGCTGTAGCGCCAAAGGTGGAAGCGGTATTCGAGGTCGACCAACTTCTCCGCGAGTTCGTAGAGATCCCAATGGGTCTGCGCATCGCGATAGACCGCGCGCCAGGCATCGGTCACGCGCGCATCGGCGACATAGGGCTGCGCGAAATCGCGTTTCAATTTGTTTTTCGGAATCTTGAAACCGCGGCGGGCGAGCAGCGCGAGCGCTTCGTCATAGACGCTGGGCGCGTTCAGCGCCGCGCGCACCGGTTCGCGCACCGCCTTGTCGGATTCGAACACGCGCGCCAGCGCCGCGTTCTTGTTGCCCAGGCGGAATTCGAGCATGCGATATTGGAAGGATTGGAATCCGGACGACTTGCCCAGGCTGTCGCGGAAACTCGCATAGTCGAACGGCGTCATGGTCGACAGGATTTCCCAGGACTGGATCAGCAGCGCCTGGACCCGCGCGATCCGCGCCATCATCTTGAAGGCGGGCCCGAGCTCGTCCTTGCGGATCTGCGCGATCGCGGCCGCGATCTCGTGCAGGCAAAGCTTGATCCACAATTCGCTGGCCTGGTGGATGATGATGAACAGGGTTTCGTCATGGGCGCCGGAGAGGGGGCGCTGACAATCGAGCAGCGCGGAGAGCCCCAGATAGTCGCCATACGACATCGTGCCGCGAAGATCCCAATGCACGGCCTCGTCCTTGACGTCGACGGCGTGGCGGGCGGGCCCGCTTTGGCGTGTTCGGCTGGGCATGCGACGAAGGAACCTTAACTATGGGGTGCGCGACGTATTAGCAGCCCTGAAAACTCGATGCTAAAGTGACCGCCGCAGCCACACAACGAGCATGAACACATGGGAAACGCATGGAAGGCGGGAGTTTGCCTTGTCGCCATCGCCACGGTCGCGGCGGGCGAAGCGGAGGCGGCGCATAGGCCTGCGCTCAAATGCGCCCAGCCCGCCGAAGTGGCGGCGATCCAGACCACGGTGGTGGATCAGCAGCTGGTCGATGCGGCGCTCACCTGTGGCGACGTGACCCGCGAAGGCTTCAATGCCTATCGCACCTCTTTCGGCAAGGAGCTGCGGGGAACCGACAAGCTGCTCCTGAACATGTTCAAGCGCATCTATGGCGGCGCGCGCGGCGACGCGGCCTACAACCTGTTCAAGACCGACATGGCATCGAAGGCGGAACTGCGCCGGCTGAAGGACGCCCAGGGCTTCTGCCAGTCCGCCGACCTGGTGCTGGCGGCCGCCAACGGGCCGACCAAGCCGGCGCTCAAGGATTTCGTGGCCGGCGTTCCGGTCGCCGATTCGGAGACGCCCGTGGATTCCTGCAGCGTGAAGGTGAATGTCAGCTTCAAGGGCGTGCAGGCCATCACCGTGGCCACGCCCAAGCCCAGGCCGCCCCAGCCGGACGACCCGCCCGAAGTGGTCGCCGCGGCCCCGCCGTCGGCGCCCGCCGGGGTCAAGGTCGGCAGCCTGACCTGCAACGTCTCCAGCGGCTTCGGCTTCATCTTCGGCTCGTCCAAATCGCTCAAATGCACCTACGCGCCCAATAGCGGCGTGGGCGAGCACTATTCCGGCACGTTCTCCAAATACGGCGTCGATATCGGCTATGCCGACAATGCGACGCTGGTGTGGGGCGTGGTGGCGCCGACCTCGGATGTCCGTCCGGGATCGCTGGAAGGCGACTATGCCGGGGCCACGGCGGGCGCCACGGTCATCGTGGGGCTGGGCGCCAACGTCCTGGTGGGCGGGTTGGACAAGTCCATCGCCCTCCAGCCGGTCAGCGTGCAGGGCAACACCGGCCTCAATATCGCCGCCGGCGTCGGTGTGATTACGCTGAAATACGAGCCTTAATCCAGAACGCACAAACGAAAAGGGCGGGCCGTGAGGCCCGCCCTTTCGCTTGTTTGAAGCGAGGTGATGGTTAGCCGCCGAGGTCGATGACCGCGCGACGGTTCTGCGGCTCGCGCACGCCCGGACCGGTCGGGACCAGCGGGTCGTGGAACGACTTGCCGACGATGTCGATGCCACCGCCGTCCAGACCTTCGCGGACCATCTCGTCCTTGACCGACTGGGCGCGGCGGATCGACAGCGCCTGATTGTAGCTGTCCGAGCCGACGGTGTCGGTGTGGCCGGTGACCAGCACCTTGACGAAGCCATTGGCCTTGGCGGTGCGAACCGCTTCCTGAACCACTTCCACGGCCTTGTCGGTCAGGTTCGACTTGTCGAAGTCGAAGAAGACGATGAACGTCTTGACCGGCGGAGGCGGCGGGGGAGGCGGCGGCGGGGGCGGAGGAGGCGGCGGCGGGGGCGGCGGCGGTGCCGACTCCAGATACCACCGGATGCCGATCAGCGCGACGTGCTCTTGCGCCTGGCTAACATGGATCGGGTCGATCGCGCCGAAGTCCGACACATAATCGCGGTCGATCTCGGCCGAACGATAACGATAGTCGAGGAAGATTTCGGCCGACGGCGTGAGCTCGTAATTCAGGCCGGCAATGCCCTGCCACATGAATTCGACGTGCTGGCCGCGGATCACCTTCAGACCCGGGAACAGCGAGTCCCTGATGTCCATGTTGAGCGCGCCGGCGCCAACGCCGCCACCGAGCGACAGGCTCCAACGCGAGCCCAGATTCCAGTCGTAAATGAAGTTCACCAGCGACGATTTGAGCTGGTTGGTGCCGTCCAGCGTGCCCGCGAAGGGCGGATTGTGGCCCTTCTGGTCATGCGAGTCGTAGCCGACCTCGAACTCGAGGCGGAAATTGTTGGTCCATTTGTAGCCGAAGGAGCCGGTCACCAGCTCCGTGTCCTGCTGGCCCAGATCGGCATGTGCCGACAGCGGTGGCGCCGTCACCACATGGATGGGCTCCATGTGGTCGTAACCCACGCCAAGGCCGATATACCAACCCTGTGTGTCATTGGCCATCGCAGGGGAGACGCTGAGCGCCGCCAGTGCTACGCCCGTCAAGGCGATCGAACGAAGTTTCATTCCCATCCTCGCTTCAAATACCGACGGGCAGGGACCCCCCCACCTAAACGTTCGGACAACAGAGGACTTATAACGGGACCCAAAGCGATTGTCTCCCCTTGGGCCTTTGGGTTACGGCCATTTTTGGGCAATTTGTTGCGCATTTGGGCGGGGTCTGTGACCGGGCTGCAACAGACACGAAAAGTTCCACCGTACAATTCGGGCTCGTCGCTTTGCTTTTATTTTGCTGGGGCTTAGCGGTACAAGGCTCGCGCGACACACGATTTGGCGTGTGGCGTGGCGGGGCGGCGAATTTCGCCCGCCGCAAGTGCCCTCGGCGGGACTGTCGGGATGTACAATTAGTCTTAAGATTCTAGGTAAACGCGGCCGGCCAGGCCGGGTCGCCGCGCCCCACGCGCCAGACGAAGGCGTAGCGCGCCGGTAAAAGCGCCAGGGTCCCCCAGCTGGATTGCGCGCCGGCCGCCTCGATCGCCTCCAGCAGCTCCTCGCGCGGCGCGACGTGAAACAGTCCCAGCCAGCCGCGCAAGATGCGCTCGGCCAGCGGCCCCAGGCCCGTGAGATCGCCGAAGTCGACGACGTAAATATGCCCTTCCGGTGCCAGCGCGAAGCGAGCGGCGACGAGTGCCTTGCGCCAGTCCGGGATCATCGACAGCGAATAGGAAAACACCGCCGCGTCGAACGGCGCGGCCTCGCCGAACAGGCCGGGCGTCAGATCCTCCGCATAGGCCTGCACCAGGCGGATGCGATGGGTGAGGCCGGCGCGCCGGATCGCCTTGGCGGCGGTCTCGAGCATCTCGTGCGACGCGTCGAGGCCGTAGAGGCGCACGCCGGGATAGGCCTTGGCGATCTTGATCAGATTGCGCGCCGTGCCGCAGCCGATTTCGATCACGCGCGCGCCGGGCTTGGGCGCGAGCTCGCGGATCAGGCGGTCGCGCCCGAACAGATAGTATTTGCGCGTCAGGTCATAGAAATAGCGCTGATGCCGATAGATGCGATCCATCAGCGCGGCGTGATCGCCGGTGCTCAAGACAATTTCCGGCGCGCATAGACGTGAAAGCCGCCATAGATCGAGGACCGGTCCTTGCCGTGCCAGGCCTTGCTCTCGGACTCCAGATACGTCCACGGCGCCAGCACGTCCGCCGGCAGCTTGCGCGGCAGGGGCGAGTCCGGTCCGGCGGTGCGGAATATGACGCGCGCATCGTGCAGATCCGCGGCGCGATCGATCTCGCGCCACAGCGCGGTGATCTGGTCCTGGTTCATCCAGTCCTGCGCGTCCAGCAGCACAAAGCGGTGCAGCGATTGCGGCGGCTGCGCCTGCAGGAAATCGGTCAGCGAGGCGTGATGCACCTCGACCTTGTCGGTGCGGGTCTTGATCTTCTCATAGGTGTCGCGGCGCAGATAATCGGGCACCGCTTCGCGGTGTTCCAGATCGTAGCCGCGGCCGAAGGCCTGCCAGGCGAAATAGTTCTCCTGGATCGGAAAATCGCAGGCGAGCCGCTCGACGCGCTCGCGCAGCACCGCGGCGGGATCGCCGGCCGCCACCAATTCGTCGTACTGCGCCGGCGGAATGCCGAGCGCGTAGAGCGACACCGGGCTCTTCGACAGAAGCTTGATCGACTTGTATTCGAACAGGGGCGCGATATCGCGTTCGAACAGCCGGCGCTGCTCCTCCGGCGTGCGCGCCGCCAGGATCGGCTCCAGCTTCTTGCCGTGCAGCTTGGCGACCGCGTGCAGGATGCCGATGAAGCGGCCGAGCAGGCCATAGCGATACAGGTTCTTGCCGAACATGTTGATGCGCTTGCCGCGCAGGGGGCGGTTCTTCTCCCAATATTCGCGGGTCTCTTCGTCCAGGCGCTTGCGCAGATATTTGTCGTAGGCCGCGCGATTGGCCTTGTCGTTGGCCTGGCCGAAAAAGCGGAAGAAGGCGTCGTAGTTCGGCAGATATTCCAGCGCCGCCAGCTTCAGCTTGGTGAGCGCGATGTGGTTGGGATTGAGATCGACCGCGATGATCTGCGCCGGACCGGCCGCGAGATAGTTGAGGACGTTGCAGCCGCCCGAGGCGATGGTGATGACGCGGTGTTGGGGCTTCAGATCCAGCGCGGCCAGGTCGACGACCGGATCTTCCCAGATTTGATTGTACACAAACCCTTGAAACATCAGGGTAAAAAGACGCTCCAGCGCGCCGCGCTTGGTGGTGGCGGGCTTCTGATGGGCCGCCTTGTCGAGAAGCAGATTTGCCATTGTGTCCTTTGGGGGTCGCGAAGCGCCTAGCGTGAAGGGAGTGCCAAAGATTTATGACGGAATCACGCAGGGTGGCAAAGAAATTCCCCGGCATCCGGGCGGACATCGGCCGCCTTGCGCGCCGTCGCCGGTGCCCTTAAGGGGTGCGCCATGAGCAAATCTGCCAAAACCGCCATCGCCGAGGTCCTGGAACTCCTCGATCTGGAGAAGATCGAAGAAAATATTTTTCGCGGCCAGAGCCCCGAAGACCGCACCCAGCGCGTGTTCGGCGGCCAGGTGCTCGGCCAGGCGCTCGTCGCCGCGAGCCGCACGGTGGAGGGCCGCGTCTGTCACTCCTTCCATGCCTATTTCCTGCGCGGCGGCGATCCCAAGGTTCCCATCCTCTATGAAGTGGACCGCGCGCGCGACGGCGCCAGCTTCACCTCGCGCCGCGTCGTCGCCATCCAGCACGGCAAGCAGATCTTCAACATGTCGGCCTCGTTCCAGGTGCCCGAGAAGGGCCTGGAACATCAATTCGACATGCCCAAGGTGCCCGGTCCCGATTCCCTCGTCGATGAGCACGAGGCGCGCAAGACGTGGCTGGCGAACGCGCCAGAGGAAGCCAAGGCGTGGATGAGCAAGCCGCGCCCGATCGAGATGCGGCCCGTCATCCTCGACGACTGGACCAACCGTGCGCCGCGCGAGCCGTTTGACAATGTGTGGATCCGCGCCACCGGCCCCGTCCCCGACGACGTCATCGTGCAGCAATCGGTGCTGGCCTATGCCTCGGACATGTCGCTGCTCGACACCGCGCTCCTGCCGCATGGCCGCTCCTGGCACTCGTCGATTCAGATGGCGAGCCTCGACCACGCCATGTGGTTCCACCATCCCTTCAAGATGGACGACTGGCTGCTTTATGCGCAGGACGCGCCGAGCTCATCGGGCGCGCGCGGCTTCAATCGCGGCTCGATTTTTACGCGCGAGGGCAAGCTCGTCGCCAGCGTCGTGCAGGAAGGCCTGATGCGCGTGCGCGAGGAGCGCAAAAAGTCCTAGGGGCAGCTCGCAGGACCCGAAACCGTCACGGTGCGGCGCGGCCGCGAATAGAACGTCTGCGTCATCGTGATCGTGCCGGTGATGTAGTCGCTGACGGGCGAGCTATAGGGATAACTGATCTCCGCCAGGATCACGCTGCCGCCGGTGGTGATGACGCCCGACGGCACCGTGACCGTGCTGTTCGCCGTTCGCGCCGCACCGTTCTGCGCGCAGCTCCAGGCGACCTTGCCGCCGCCCGAACCGTTATCGACCAGGCTGGTGATGACGATTTTGAGGCCGGTCGTCGCATAGGGATAGATGATCGAGTTCACCGCCGAATAGACGTTGCTCATGTCGCTTGTGCTGATGGCGGTGTCCTGCGCGACGAGATCGGCCGCCGTGCTCGCCAGGCCCGTCACCTTCTGCTGGCAGTTCAGCGCATCGGACAGTTCGATCGTGCCGAGGAACATCGCGGCCAGCACCGGCGCCAGCAATGCGAACTCGATCGCCGCAAGGCCGTCCGTCGCGCGGCGAAAGCGGCCCAGCAGGCTCAACATCCGGCCACCGCGGTGTTGAACGGCTCGTTGCGGAACGCCGCCGTCGCCGTGATCAGGTGATAGCCGCCCGAGATATTGGTCAGGAACTGCGACAGGATTGGCGTCAAGACCTTCCATGTGTAGAAGGCGCGGACCAGCACCACATTGCAGGCCGAGCCGACCTGGTAGTTCGTGAGGCTGGGATCGAGCGTGCCGCCGGCCGTGATCGGATTGGAAAAGCTCGCGCCGCCATAGCCGCTATAGGCCTCCAGATCGATCTGAAGATTGGTGTCGCACGCCAGGATCGGCGAGATGTTGTTGCAGATGTTGGTGCGGAACTGCGCCTGCGTCATGCTGGAGGCCTGCGCCTGGCCGGTGCGCACCAGGCGCGCGGCGGTGTCGGTGGCGTATTGCAGGGTCGAGCCGGCGAAATAGATGACGCCGTTCTCGATGATCCCCATCAGCAGGATGAAGAACACCGGCGCGATGATGGCGAATTCCATCGCGGCGGACGCTTTGCGCGAATCGCGGCGCATCCGCCGCGCGGTGTCGCGCAGGCGGTCGCAGACGACGCGCGGGATGGAACGGATGCCGGTCACGGCTCTGCTTCTTAAGCCTCTTGCCCCGCGTTCCTCATAAGGCGTGGGCGCGCCAAGCCCAAGAACAAGCCACGGACATGCTCTCCAAACGCTTAAGGTTGTCGCGTCACTGCGCTTCGAATGGTTACGAGTGCCGGCGTTCGTTCATACTTCGCTAATCTTCATTGATTTCGACATGAAGTCATGCCGCATCGCTAACGAAGGCCTAACCACGCTTGGGCATTGCAACGGCATTTTCATTCCCGCCGCGCGATGATGCGGCGCTGTCGTCAGGTGGAATGCGTAATCATGTCCTTGGTCGAAACACTGCGTGGAGCGGTTCGGCGCGTTGCCGGCTTTCTTCGCAATCGCGATGCCAATGTCGCGATGATCTTCGCGATCTCCATCATACCCGTCACCGTCGCGGCCGGCGCCGGCCTGGATCTGGCGCGCTCGATGATCGTCAAGACCGCGCTCACCGAGGCGCTCGATGCCTCCGCGCTCGCCGTCGCAAGCACACGCGGGCTGACGCAGGCGCAGATGCAGACCGAGGCGCAGGGCTATTTCAATGCCAACTACAAGGTCGATTCGACCTACGGCACGCCGACCACGGTCAGCGTGGTGCAGAGCGGCCAGTCGGTCACCGTCTCGACTTCGGTTCCAATGCCCACCACGCTGATGAACGTCGCCGGCATTTCCAACGTGAACGTGACCGCGTCCTCGACCGTGGTGTGGGGCCAGACCAAGCTTTGGGTCTCCTTGGTGCTCGATAACACCGGATCGATGTGCCAGTCCGACGCCAGCCCGAACGCCGGCAGCCCGTGTCCCAATCCCTCCTCGGGCAGCAAGATCGCGTCGCTGAAGACCGCCTCGCATAGCCTGCTCACGCTGTTGCAAGGTGCCGCCGCCAATCCCGGCGACATCCAGGTCGCGATCGTTCCCTTTGTGAAGGACGTGGACGTGGGCACGAGTTACGTCAATTCCTCGTGGATCGCGTGGGACTATTACGGCTCGTGCAACATTTCGGGCCAGGACAACAAATCCGCCTGCCAGAGCACGCACGGCACCTGGACGAGCAGCCGGTTCGGCGGCGGAAGCTGCGACATCTCCGGCAAGAGCACCCAGAGCGCCTGTCAAAGCGCCACCGGCACCTGGACGGCGGGCAACAAGAACAGCTGGAACGGCTGCGTCATGGACCGCGGCAACGACGCCGGACCCGATACGACCAACAATTACGACGTGATGAACACACCGCCCGCCGTGGCGACACCGTCGAGCCTGTTCGAGGCCGAGCAATACGCGTCCTGTCCGCAGTCGCTGCTCGCGCTCGGCTACAATTGGACGACACTGAGCAACAAGATCGATGCCTTGGTGGCCGACGGCACGACCAATCAGACGATCGGCCTGGTCTGGGGCTGGCATGCGCTTTCCGCAAGCACGCCGCTCAGTGCCGGCGCGTTGCCCGCCAACACGGCGCGCTACATCATCATCCTCAGCGACGGTCTCAACACGCAGGACCGCTGGTATGGCGACGGCTCCAATCAGAGCACCCAGGTCGATGCGCGCATGTCGGCGGTCTGCACCAACGCCAAGGCGGACAATATCGTGATCTTCTCGGTCTTCGTCGACATTGGCGGCACCCAGGGCAACTCGTCCGTGCTCCAGAACTGCGCCAGCGATGCCAGCAAGTATTTCGATCTGACCAGCGCCAGCCAGATCGCCGCCGCGTTCAACGCCATCGGCCAGCAGATCACCAATCTACGCGTCTCGCAGTGACGCGAAAGCTTTGCGCAAGAAATAGGAGCTAGCCTCACCGCCATGATCGGTTCGCTCGCCGCCGACGTCATCAACGGATTCGCCCACACGCTGTTGCGGGTGCTGCCCTATATGGCGGCCATGGGCGCGGTGTTCGCCGCGCTGTCGCTGGCCACGCCGTGCAATCCGGGCGCCCCCTGGTGGAAGAAGCGCGGCCTCGTCACCGATCTTTGCTATTGGTTTATCGTGCCGCTGTTTACGCGCTATGGCCGCATCGGCTTCGCGGTTCTGGTCACCGTCTATCTGCTCGGCATCAACACCACGCAAGGCATCGTCACGTTCTTCGAATTCGGCCACGGCCCCATCGCGCGGCTGCCGTTCTGGCTGCAATTCGTGCTCTACCTGCTGAGCACCGAGTTCCTGCTCTACTGGTCGCACCGCTTCTTCCACGCGACGAGGCTGTGGAAGTATCATGCCGTGCATCACTCCTCGGAAGACGTCGAGTGGACCTCGGCGGCGCGCTTTCATCCCGTCAATCTTCTGCTCGGCACCGTCCTCGTCGATGTCGCCGCCCTGCTGGCCGGCTTCTCGCCCGACATCTTCGTCATCATGGCGCCGCTCGATACGCTGACTTCGGGCTGGGTGCACGCCAACCTGAACTGGACGCTGGGCCCGCTCAAATACGTGCTGGCGACGCCGGTGTTCCACCGCTGGCACCACACGCGCGAGCATGACGGCAAGAACTTCGCCGGCACCTTCTCCTTCTTCGACCTGATGTTCGGCACGTTCTACATGCCCAAGGGCGAGCTGCCGAAGAACTACGGCATCGAGGACGCCGCCATGCCGGAAAGCTTCGGCATGCAGGTGCTCTACCCGCTGGTCAGTCGCTGAATTTCAAGGAAAGCGCGGCGCTACTGCGCGGTCGCGCTCTTGGTGCCCACGTCGTGATGCGCGGCCACGTCGCCGATGCGATCCTTGTAGGCGGCGTCGCCCGGCGTCGGCGCCATCTCGCAGCGCGGGCCGCCGCACGACATCGTCACCTGCGCCGGCCCATGGAACACCGTCACGGTCGAGCCGCGCGTTTCGGAAACGCTGACCGGCACGTTGGAGATCTCGCGTCCTTCGCTGTCGAGCGCGATGACGTTGGTGGTGCCGTAGGATTTGCCGAGCACGAAGCCGTGCCGCGAATCGACCATGTTGACGTCCGCGATCGAAGGATTGCCGACATAGACGGTCGCGACCGCCTTGCCGAACGTCACCGTGCGCACTTCCTCGATCGGAACGGTCACGCTGGCGCCGAGCGCGGACGTGGCGCTGAGCGCGAGAGCGAAGGCGGTGGCGAAGGCGTGGCGCATGGCGCGATCTCGTGGTTTGGGCCGCGATCCTAGAAGCCGCGCCGTAAAGGATGGATTAAGCCGCGCCGGTCTCAGCGTGCGGTCTTGTCCCGAAACTGCACAACCGCATAGTGGTCGGCGAACAACCGGTGCCAGCCGGGGCTTGCGTCCAGCTCGGCGACGATCGGCGAGGCGGGGGGCAGGATCGCCCATGCGATCGCGTGGCGGCGGATCTGGTCGTCCAGCATCGCGCGGTCGGGCTTGATCAGCGCGGCATAGCGTTCCAGCGCCGCTTCGCCGTAAAGCTCCACCCGCGAGTCGATGAACGGCTTGACGCCGGCGAAGATCAGATAGCCGCCGAAGCTGTAGTCGTTCAGCACCGGCTGGGCGCGCAGCGACGGCTGCACATGCGCCAGCGCGGTCATCGGCGCCGCCGCCGCGTCGCCGCGCGTCAGCGGCATCGCCAGGCGCAGGCCGGCCAGCAGCACGAGCAGAACCGTCGCGACGGCGCCGGCGGCTCGCCAGTCGATCGTGTCGGCCCGCGCGCGGCCGAGGGCGGCGGACAGGGGCTGCGCCAACAGCAATGGCGCCACCGCCGCCAACACCATCTGATGGCGCGCATGGGCGAACGCCAGATAGGCGAGCGCGAGAAGCATCGCGGCGCGGATGGGCGACATCGCCACCCGGCGCGACAGGACGATATAGGCCGTGAAGATCGCGATGGGCACGACCGGCTGGAACAGGCTCAGCGGCGTCGCTTGCCACTCGCCGACATGGCCGAGCGCCGCGGTGTCCATCAGCGCGAAGGGAAACGCCAGGCCGTTCCAGCCATGCGGGTTGAGCAGCGCGGCGCCGACCGCGCACAGCCCGAACAGCGACCAGTCGCGCAGCACGTCCCAGCGCCTGCGCGCCACAAGCGCCTCGAGCGCCAAACCTCCCGCCAGAGCGAGGCCGAGCAGGAAACTGCCGTGGATATTGACCCAAAGCGCCATCAGCGCCGCCAGCGCAAGCGGCGGCGCGCGCTGTTCGTCGCGCGCTTTCGCCAACGCCGCGGTCCACAGCACCAGGAGCGGCAGCGCCAGAAGATGCGGCCGCGCCAGCAGGCTTGCCGTCATGCACGACAGCGCCAGAACGGTCGCGAGTGCCTGGGCTTTGGGCTCGAGCCAGCGGCCGAGCGCGTAACTCAACGCGCCGGCAGCGCATGCGGCGGCCAGCGCGAACAGAATCAGCACGCCGCGCCAGCCGCCCGCGGCATGGCACAGCGCCATCGCGATCTCGGCCAGCCATTCATGCGCGTCCCAGGGCGCGCCGGCGAAGGTGTAGGAAAACGGATCGCGGAACAGGATGGCATGTTCCGTCAGCATGCGCCGGCCCGCCGCGACGTGCAGGAAGGTGTCGCCGTCGTTCAGCACCTGCGGCATAAAGCCCGTGACGACGAAGCCGAGCGCCGCCGCCGCGAGCGCGATCGCGCCGCGCGCGCCGGCAAATGTCGAGAATGAAGGTCTCAGGGCCATCGCCTCGTCAGCGATAGCGCAAAGCCATGACGGAAAGATTGATCGCGGCGCCCAAGGTCCTGCGCATGCGGCGCAAGACAAAACAGGCGTCGATGGCGCGCTATTGCCCGTCGTGGTGAACGGAGCGCAAAAATTTACCTTAGCGGATGTTCCGAACCCCCGTTTCCGGTTCATCTTGGTACAGATCGTCGATCGGAAGGATTGCGAATTTAAGTCCCCATTAAGGGCGCTCGGTTAGTCTGCGTGTCAGTCCAGCTTGGTCTTCCGAAGTGATACCGGCCGGACGTCCTAGGGTGTCACTTAGTGGAGGCTTAAATGAACAACCTTTTCGCTCGCTTCGTTCGCGACGAATCCGGCGCGACCGCCATCGAGTATGGGTTGATCGCCGCTCTCATCGCCGTCGTCATCATCGGCGCGGTACAGTTGGTCGGCACCAACCTGTCCGGCACGTTCAACACCGTCGCTGGCAAGATCAAGTAAGCTTTCGCCGAAAGGCGAACGTCTCGTGCGCGGCCGCTTTCCTCGGGAAGCGGCCGTTCGCACGCCCCGCTTGCGAATGTGAGATGGCAGAGCTGCTTGTCCTGATCGTGTTGCCCGCGCTTCTCGCGCTCGCCGCCGGCTGGGACATCGTCAGCTTCACCATTCCCAATTTCCTTCAGCTCGCGCTGATCGGCGCCTTCGTGACCTTCGTCCTCGCCATCGGCATGGCGCCGGCGATGATCGGCGGCCATCTGCTGGCGGGCTTCGTCGGGCTCGCCGTCGGCTTCACGCTGTTCGCGCTCGGCTATGTCGGCGGCGGCGACGCCAAGCTTTTCGCCTGCGTCGTGCTGTGGTTCGGCTTCCGCAATCTGCTCGACTACACGCTGATCGCCGCCGTGCTGGGCGGCGGGCTCAGCCTGTCCCTGCTGGCCTTGCGGCGCATGCCGTTGCCCGCCTTTTTGAGCGGCCAGGCCTGGCTCGCGCGGCTGCACGACGCCAAGGCCGGGGTTCCCTACGGCGTGGCCCTGGCGGCCGGCGCCTTCGTCGTTCTTCCGCAGACGGAAATATTCAAAATCGCGGCAACGCTCTAGCGCGGCAGGCGAATTCGCCCCCCATGCTTCGTTTGCACAGCATTTTGTTAAGCAATTTCTAAAGGGTTCGGTGGTCTCATCACACCCAAAGGAGTTGGGTCATGAACATGCCGCGCATGGTCGTCTTGGGGCTTGCCGTCATCGCCGCGGTCGCCGCGGTGCTGCTGGTGCGCAGCCTGATGGGCGGCGGCACGCCGAAGGTCGCCGCGATGACTCCGTCGCCCGCGATCGTCACCAGCGAGGTGCTGGTCGCCTCGCAGCCTCTGCAGCCGGGTCAGGCGCTGACGCCGGCGCTGGTGCACTGGCAGACCTGGCCCAGGTCCGACGTCGATGGCGCCTTCATCACGCATGAGGACACGCCCAATCTCGACGCCGCGCTCAACAAGATGGTGGTGCGCGCCCCGATCGTCGAAGGCGAACCGATCAGCGCGTCCAAGATCGTGCATGGCGACGCGGCCGGCTTTCTCGCCGCGACGCTGCAGCCCGGCATGCGCGCGGTGTCGATCTCGATCACGACCGAATCCGGCGCCGGCGGCTTCGTGCTGCCCAATGACCGCGTCGATCTGCTGGAGACCGAACAGATTTCCGACACGCCGCGGCGCTTCCGCGCCCGCACCGTGCTGACGAACATCCGCGTGCTCGCGATGGACCAGACCTACAAGCAGGACAAGGATCAGAAGGTCGTCATGGCCAAGACCGCGACGCTGGAGCTGACGCCCGACCAGGCGCGGATCGTCGTCAAGGCGCAGGCGGGCGGGCCGCTCAGCTTGTCGCTGCGCGCGCTCGGCGACAATTCCAATCCCGCGCCCGTCGCGTCCAATCACCATGACGATTCGGATTCCGGCGACAGCGCGGTGACCATCATCCGCTTCGGCCTGGCGCCGACCGCCGCCGCCGGCAGGAAAGACTAGGCCATGCGTCGCATCCTCCTCAGTCTCGCACTGATCGGCCTGGGCATGCTGACCGCGTCCGCCGCGTCCGATCGCGGCGACGACAGCGCCCATGTCATCGTGATCTCGGCCAAGAACGGGCCGGTGGCGCGGCGTCTCACGCTTTCGCTCAACAAGGCCGCCATCGTTCAGCTCGACACCGACGCGCGCGACGTCCTGGTCTCCAGCCCCGATGTCGTCGACGCGGTGGTGCGCACGCCGCGCCGCATCTTCCTTCTCGCGATGAAGACCGGCCAGACCAACGCCTTCTTCTTCGACGCCAAGGGCCATCAGATCGCCTCCATCGACATCCGCGTCGAGAAGGACGTCACCGATCTCTCGGCCATGATGCATGCCGACATGCCGCGCTCCAACATCCGCGTCGCGGCGCTGAACGACAATGTCGTCTTGAGCGGCACGGTCGCCAGCGCGCAGGAAGCCGCCCGCGCGCAGGATCTCGCCGGCCGTTTCGCCGGCGATCCGACCAAGGTCGTCAACATGCTCAAGGTCGCCGCGTCCGAGCAGGTGATGATCCGCGTGCGCATCTCGGAGATGCAGCGCAACATCGCCAAGCAGTTCGGCGTCGATCTGGCCACAGCGGCCATCGTCGGCGGCGTGCCGATCGTCGCGTCCTCCTCGCCGGCCTTCGCGCTGACGGGGCGCGCCTTGAACGATCTCGTCGGCGGCCAGATCGGCCAGGTGTGCAGCGCCGGCAGCGGCAGCACGGTGCAGAACCCGCTCACCGCCATAACCTCCGGTGGCACGTGCAGCGCGCAGCCGAACAATCTTCAAGGCGCGCTCCAGGCGCTCGAGCAGATCGGCCTGGTTCACACCCTGGCCGAACCCAATCTGACGGCCGTCTCCGGCGAGACCGCCAAATTCCTCGCCGGCGGCGAATTCCCGGTGCCGGTCGCCAAGGACAATCAGGGCAACATCACCGTGGAGTTCAAGCAGTTCGGCGTCGGGCTGTCCTTCACGCCGGTCGTGCTCTCGTCCGGACGCATCTCGCTGCAGGTCTCGACCGAGGTGAGCGAACTCACCAACACCGGCGCGTTCACGCTGCAGGGATCGACGGGCACCAACGGCTTGACCATTCCGGCGCTGTCGGTGCGCCGCGCGCAGACCACGATCGAACTGCCCTCGGGCGGCAGCTTCGCGATCGCCGGCCTCATGCAGCACAATTCCAAACAGGTCCTGCAGGCGCTGCCGGGCGTGAAGGATCTGCCGATCCTGGGCGCCCTGTTCCGCAGCCGCGACTTCCAGAACGACGAATCCGAACTCGTGATCGTGATCAGCGCCTATCTCGTCACGCCGACCGCGATGGCCAATCTCGCCGCGCCGACGGACGGCTTCCTCTCGCCGACCGATCCGGAGACCATCCTGCTGGGCCGGTTGAACGCGCATCACGACAACAAGCCTGCCGACGCCGCCAAGCCCAATGCTTCGAGCAGCGCCGGCTTTATCATTCCGTAAGGGGTTTGCGATGACGCCGAGCGCCAAGGATATCTTCAAGGTCGCCTCGCTGCTTGCGGTGCTGGCCGCGGGAAGCTGCGCCGCGCCGATCAACGATGCCGATACCGGGCTGATGGACGATCCGACCGTCAACCATCCGATCCAGGTTCAGCCCAGCTATCGCACGCTCAAGCTGTCCTTTTCCGCGCCCGACGCCGGCCTGATGCCCGACGATGCCGAACATTTCGACGCGTTCGTCGCCGCTTATATCCAGCACGGCAGCGGCGCGATCTCGGTTTCGGCGCCGGCGGGGCAGGGCGCGTCGGCGACCATCTCCTATTTCGGGGAGCGTCTCGCCGCGGCCGGCGTACCGCGCGAGAAGATCCTGGTCGGCACGCGCGAGAGCGGCGACGGCAAGGTGGAACTCGGCTACATCACCTATGAGGCATCGACCGCGCCTTGCGGCGATTGGTCGGCCGACTATGCCGACGCCGCCTCCAATCGCGTCTCGCCCAATTTCGGTTGCGCCGTGCAGCACAACATCGCCGCGCAGGTCGCCGATCCGCGCGATCTGGTGGCGCCGCAGCCCATGGGCCCGGGCGATGCGGCGCGGCGCGCCGCGGTCTACGGCAATTATAAGGACGGCAAGCCCACCGGCGCGACATTGACGCCGGATCAGTCGGGCGCGGTTTCGGACGTCGCCAAGTAGCGGATGACCAAGATGGCCAAAGGGCACGATCAGGGGCGGGAAGAGGCATTCGGCGCGGCGCCGCACGAGCGCCCGGTGCCGCGCATCTCCATCGCCGCCTTCGTCGAATTTCCCGATACCGGCGCTGCCCTGCAGCGCGCCGGCGCCGACCGGCGTCTCGCCAAGGCGCATATGAACGTGCAGCTCGGCGGCATCAATGCCGCGGTCGAGCACTTCCAGGGCCAGGTCACGCCCAATCTTCTCGTCGTCGAAACGCGGCTGAATGGCCAGGCGGCGCTCGAGGAACTCGACCGCCTTGCCGAGGTCTGCGATCCCACGACCAAGGTGATCGTGGTGGGGCGCGTCAACGACGTGGAGCTCTATCGCGAACTGATGCGCCGCGGCGCCAGCGAATATCTCGTGGCGCCCTTGAATCCGCTGCACCTGATCGAAGTGATCTCCGGCCTCTATCTCGATCCGCAAGCCGCGCCCATCGGCCGCGTCGTCGCCTTCGTCGGCGCGCGCGGCGGCGTCGGATCGTCGAGCCTGGCCCACAATGTCGGCTGGTGCGTGGCGGAGGAGTTGAGCATCAACACGACCATCGTCGATCTCGATCTGTCGTTCGGCACCACCGGACTGGACTTCAACGACGAGCCCACCCAGGGCGTCGCCGAAGCCCTTTCCGCGCCGGAGCGGCTGGACGACGTGCTGCTCGACCGCCTCCTGGTCAAGCGCGGCGACCATCTCTCCATCTTCGCCACTCCCGCCTCGATCGACCGCGAATACGACGCGCCCGCCGACGCCTATGAATCGGTGCTCGACGCGGTGCGCCAATCCACGCCCTGCGTCATCGTCGATATCCCGCATCTGTGGACGCCGTGGGTGAAGGCGACGCTGATCGCCGCCGACGACATCGTGATCGTCGCCGCGCCCGATCTCGCCAGCCTGCGCAACACCAAGAACATGGTCGAGCTGCTGCGCCAGAGCCGCCCCAACGACACGCCGCCGCGCCTGGTGCTGAACATGGTCGGCGTTCCCAAGCGGCCTGAGATTCCGGTGAAGGATTTCGCCGAAACCATCGGCATCGAGCCGTCGCTGGTGCTGCCGTTCGAGCCGGCGCTGTTCGGCCAGGCGGGCAACAACGGCCAGATGATCAACGAGATGGCGCCCAAATCCGCGTCGGCCACGCATGTGCGCCGCCTCGCCGAGCTGGTCACGGGCCGCGTGCCGCACGCCCAGCAGAAGGCCTCGCCGTTCCTCGCCCTCTTCTCGGGAAAGAAGAGGGCGTAAGCCATGTTCGGCAAGCGCAACGCGACCTCCGATGCGGCCGGGATCGCGTCACCGGCACCGCCGCCGATGACGGCGGCCGCGCCGTCCAAGGCGGCGGATGCGCCGCCGCAGGCCGCGCCGCGCGGCGCGCCGCTGCTGCTCACGCCCTCGGCCAAGCCGGCCGCGCGCGTCGTCGATAGCCGCTCCGACGACTATTACCAGATCAAATCGACGATCTTCTCCGCCCTGATCGACACCATCGACCTCGCGCAATTGGCGCAGCTCGACCCCGATTCGGCGCGCGAGGAAATCCGCGACATCGTCAACGAGATCATCTCGATCAAGAACGTCGTGATGTCCATCGCCGAGCAGGAACACCTGCTGCAGGACATCTGCAACGACGTCTTGGGCTACGGCCCGCTCGAGCCCTTGCTGGCGCGCGACGACATCTCCGACATCATGGTCAACGGCGCCAACCGCGTCTTCATCGAAGTCAGCGGCAAGGTCCAGCTCACCAATATCCGCTTCCGCGACAACGCGCAGCTGATGAACATCTGCCAGCGCATCGTCAGCCAGGTCGGCCGCCGCGTCGATGAAAGTTCGCCGATCTGCGACGCGCGCCTGCTCGACGGCTCCCGCGTCAACGTGATCGCGCCGCCGCTGGCGCTCGACGGGCCCACGCTCACCATCCGCAAGTTCAAGAAGGACAAGCTGACGCTCGACGATCTCGTCAAGTTCGGCTCCATCAGCCCGGCCGGCGCGCGCGTGCTCAGCGTCATCGGCCGTTGCCGCGCCAACGTCCTGATCTCCGGCGGCACCGGCTCGGGCAAGACCACGCTCCTCAATTGCATGACCGCCTATATCGAGGCGGACGAGCGCGTCATCACCTGCGAGGACGCCGCCGAACTGCAATTGCAGCAGCCCCATGTCGTGCGCCTGGAAACCCGCCCGCCCAACCTGGAGGGCCAGGGCCAGATCACCATGCGTGATCTCGTCCGGAACTGTCTGCGCATGCGTCCCGAGCGCATCATCGTGGGCGAAGTGCGCGGACCCGAGGCGTTCGACCTGCTGCAGGCGATGAACACCGGCCATGACGGCTCGATGGGCACGCTGCACGCCAACTCTCCGCGTGAGGCGATGAGTCGCCTGGAATCCATGATCACCATGGGCGGCTTCTCGCTGCCGACCAAGACCATTCGCGAGATGATCGTCGGATCGATCGACGTCATCCTGCAGGCCGAACGCCTGCGCGACGGCAGCCGCCGCATCACCAAGATCACCGAGGTCGTCGGCACCGAAGGCGAAGTCGTGATCACCCAGGATCTGATGAACTACGAGATCTCCGGCGAGGACGAGACCGGCCGCCTCAAGGGCAAGCATCTGGGCACCGGCATCGTGCGCCCGAACTTCTGGGATCGCGCCCGCTACTTCAACCTCGAACGCGAACTGGCCGACGCGCTCGATCAGCTCCAGCAGTGAGCTGGCGATGATCTACCTCCTGGCCACGGTCTTCACCTTCCTGGCGCTCGGCGGCGCCGTCTATGCCTTTGCCGGCGGCGACAACCGCTCGGCCAGGCGCGTCAGTTCCATCGCCCGGCCGCAGGCCGCCGGTCGCGGTGGCAAGACGCCGGACACCGCGGCGCTCAAGCGCAAGAACGTTCAGGTGCTGCTCAAGGAGATCGAAAGCAAGCAGGCCGAGCGCAAGCAGAAGGTCACGCTGCGCCAGCGTCTCGACCAGGCCGGCCTGCCCAACACCTCGCCCCGCGTCTACTGGATCGCGGCGGCCAGCTTCGCCGGGGTCATGACCCTGCTGTGCGCTCTGTCGGGCCAGGGATTGATCGTCACCGCGCTGGTCGGTTTCGTCTGCCTGCTCGGCTTGCCGCGCTGGGTTCTGGGCTTCCTCAAGGGCCGCCGCGAGAAAGCCTTCACCAACGAATTCGCCAACGCGATCGACGTCATCGTGCGAAGCGTGAAATCGGGCCTTCCGACCAACGAGGCGCTGCGCATCGTCGCGCGCGAACTGCCCGATCCGTGCGGCAGCGAATTCAACCGGCTGTGCGAGGGCCTGAAGGTCGGCGTCACGCTCGAGCAGGGCGTGAAGAAGATGTATGAGAGCATGCCGACCCCGGAAGTGAGCTTCTTCGGCATCGTCATGACGATCCAGCAGAAATCCGGCGGCAATCTGTCGGAGGCGCTGGGCAACCTCGCCGGCGTGCTGCGCGACCGAAAGCGGCTGATCGGCAAGGTCAAGGCGATGTCGTCGGAGGCCAAGGCCTCGGCCGCCATCATCGGCTCGCTGCCGCCCGGCGTGATGGGCATCGTCTATCTGACGACGCCCGGCTATATCTCGCTGCTCTTCACCGAGCGCATGGGCAATCTCATGCTCCTGGGTTGCGCCGTCTGGATGGCGACCGGCATCGCGGTGATGCGCAAAATGATCAACTTCAAATCGTGAGGAAACGCCGATGCTGAGCGTGGGCTTCCTCGACATCCTGTTCGATCCGACCTTCGTGGCGACGGCCTGCGCGGCGATCTTCGCCTTCGCCACCATCGTCACGCTCGGCCTGCCGATGGCCAACCGCGACGGGCTCGGCGCACGCCTGAAGGCGGTGGCGCAGCGGCGCGAGGAATTGCGCGCCAAGCATCTCGCCGCCCTGAACGCCAAGCGCGGCGCGCTGCGCAGCCAGCCGGTCGGCTACATGAAATCCACGCTGGACCGTTTCAAGCTGGGCAACCTGCTCGAATCGGAAGACACGCGCGAGAAGCTCGCCCGCGCCGGCTATCGCGGCCAGGGCCCCGTCGTGACCTTCATGTTCTTCCGCTTCGTGATGCCGTTCGCGGTGTTCGCCTTCGCGCTGTTCTATCTCTTCGTCATCTCCCATTTCCAGTGGACCATGACGATGAAGCTGACCGTCTCGGTCGGCGCGTCGCTTCTCGGATTCTATCTGCCGGACCTCTTCCTCAACAACCAGATCGCGCGCCGCCAGCAATCGATCATGCGCGCCTTTCCCGACGCGCTCGACCTGCTCCTGATCTGCGTCGAGTCCGGCATGTCGGTGGAATCCGCGTTCCAGCGCGTCGCCGCCGAGATCGGCGTGCAGTCGAGCGAACTCGCCGAGGAGTTCGGCCTGACCACGGCGGAGTTGTCCTATCTGCCCGATCGCCGCCAGGCGTTCGAGAATCTGGCGGCGCGCTGCGGCCATTCCGGCGTCAAGGCGGTCGCGACCGCGCTCAACCAGGCGGAGAAGTACGGCACGCCCATGGGCCAGGCGCTGCGCGTCGCCGCGCAGGAAAATCGCGAGATGCGCATGGCGGAGGCCGAGAAGAAGGCCGCCTCGCTGCCCGCCAAGCTCACCGTGCCGATGATCGTGTTCTTCCTGCCCTGCCTGTTCGTGGTGATCCTGGGCCCCGCGATCATGAAGATCATGCACATGACGGGGCATCACTAGTTTTGCCCCCTCCGCCCTTCGCACCTGACGGTGCTACGGCCACCTCCCCCACCGATGCGCTTCGCGCATGCGGGGAGGCGGACCGCGACGGCGTCAGAAGCGTTAACGTCGCTTGCATCATCGACCGATGGTCGACGAACGAGACCCAGTCGAGGTCCGCCTCACCCGTGCGTGCGAAGCACGCTGACGGGGGAGGTGCCCGTAGCCGCGTCAGCGGCGAAGGGCGGAGGGGGTCAATTCAAGGCTTGTTTGCGTCCGCCGTCATGCGCAGCGCGGGGATCTTGTCCAGCGGCTTGCCCTTTTTGGGCGGCGTGACGGAGGCCGTCGCGCGCGGCGCGGCGGGCTTTTGGTCCGCCGGCTTGACCTTGTTCTCGGGCGTGGCCGCCGCCGCACGAAGCGCAGGGATCTTATCGGCCGGCTTGATCTTCGTTGCCGGCTTCGCCGCTGCGGTTGCGCGCGCCCGCGCCGCCTTGGCGAGTTTGGTGCCATGCCCATTGCGCGCCACGGGCCCGGCGAGGGGATCGAACGGCACCGCCTGCATGATCACGCCGTTATGCGCCAGCGGCATCGGCGCGGCCTGCGCGATCGCGTTCTGCGCGGGCGCCGATTGCACGATCACCGGCGTCAACACAGCCCGCGCCACCGGCTTGCGGGCCACGGTGGGCGCCGCCGCGGCGAGGGCCGGGGCCGGTTCCGCCGCGACCGGTGCCACCGGCGCGATGCGGTCCAGCAAGGCAAGGTTGCTCGCGATCCTGGGATCGGTCGAACCGCCGGCCTGGGCCTGCTGCAGCAAGGTGCGGGCAGACGCGTTGTCGCCGGCCAGCATGCGCGACATGGCGAAATTGTTCAGCACGGCGGGCTCACCCGGCTTCAACGCCAGCGCCCGTTCATAGGCAAGCTTGGCGTTCGCCGAATCGCGCCCCTGGTCGTAGGCGACGCCCAGCGCGGAATACAGCATCCAGTCGTTGGGCTGCAATTGGATGGCGCGGCGCAGGAACTGCACGGCATCGGCCGTCTGGTTCTGCTGAAGCAGCAGCTTGCCGTACTCGCCGACCACGCGCGCATCGTCGGGATAGACCAGCATGAGCTGGCTGAGGATGCGGGTCGCTCCGGCGACGTCGCCATTGACGCGCATCAACTGCGCCTTGCGGACATTGGACTCGATATCGGGCGCCATCGGTGTTGCGTCGGCGGCCGCGGCGGCGCGCGGGGGGGCATCATGGTCGGCGCCGCCGAACATGCTGCATCCGCCAAGCGCGCTCGCGCACAACGCCAATCCGAGCAGCGGTGAAGCCAGCCGACGCATGAAACGGGTCCCTTTCGGACGGTACGGTCCGTCTTCAGAATGCGCGCCGGCGGGTCAACAAACCCTTAAGCATATGGCGGCATACTGACTTAAAGGCCCAAGGCCCGGCGTCGCGTCTTTGCTCCCGCCTCCAGCATGGTTTCTTTCTCGCGAAGACGTCCAATTCCTGACGCAAAGTTGCGATTGGATTGCGCCATGGTATCGCGTCGCATGTTGGGCATCGCAGTGGCGGCACTGGCCGTCGTCGCCGGTGCCCTGCTGTTCGCCGTCGAATTGGGAACCGCGCAAGGCCTGCCGCCGCGCATTTCCTTCCAGATCATGACCGGCTCCAGCGGCGGAACCTATTTTCCCGTCGGCCAATTGCTCGCGGGCCTGATCAGCCACCCGCCCGGCGTCGATCGCTGCGAGGCCACGCCGGTCTGCGGCCCCGCCGGCCTGATCGTCAGCGCCCGCACCTCGGACGGCGCGGTGGCGAATGTTCTCGCCGTCAACGCGGGGCGTGCCGAATCCGGCCTCGCGCAGGGCGACGTGGTCGCGCAGGCCGTCGCCGGCCAGGGCAGCTTCGCGGCCGCGGGCCGGCAGTCCGCGCTGCGCGTCATCGCCGATCTGTTTGCCGAGGACGTGCATCTGCTCGTGGCGCGGCGCGCCAAGATCGCAAGCGTCGTCGATCTGAAGGGCAAGCGCGTCTCGCTGGGCGCCGAGAGTTCCGGCACCAGCGTGACGGCGCGCGCGATCCTGAACGCCTATGGCATCGGCGAATGGCGGTTGAAGGTGCGCCATGACGCGTCCGACGTCGACGCCCAGCTGATGCAGCAGGGTCAGCTCGACGCGTTCTTCTTCGTCGGCGGCGCGCCGGTATCGCTGGTCCAGGACCTGATCGATCACGGCGTCGCACGGCTGGTGCCGATCGACGGCAAGGGCCGCGACCGGCTCACCCACGCCAATCCGGCCATCGCGCGCGACATCGTTCCGGCCGGCACCTATTCCGGCACGCCGGCCCTTCAAACCGTCAAGGTCCGCGCGCTCTGGGTCGTCAATGCCCGCGTGCCCGACAGCACGGTCTACGGCATCGTTCGCGCGCTGTTCCAGCCGGGCAACCGCGCGGCGCTCGATCAGGGCGGCCGCTCGGCCGCGCAGATCCGCCTCGACGGCGCCGTCGATACGCTGCCCGCGCCGCTGCATCCGGGCGCCGCGCGCTTCTTCCGCGAAATCGGACGGCTGCCGCGCCCCGGCGGCAAGAGCTGACGCGAGGTTCAAAAGGCTGCGCTTGCTGCTCATGCTTCGACAGGCTCAGCATGAGGAGTTGGATTAGGTCCTCATCCTGAGCCTGTCGAAGGATGGGGACCGCTTGGCTCAGGCGACCCCCGCATCCACTTCCTTCTGCGCCGCCGCGCCCCAATCGCGCATCGCCGGCAGCGCCATCATCCGCTCCATATAGCCGGCCACGGGGGCAGGCACCTCGACGCCAAAGGTCGTGAAGCGCGACACCACGGGCGCGTACATGCAATCGGCGATCGACAGCCCGCCGAACAGGAAGCCGCCCGAATCGCCGAAGCGCGACAGCGCCGACGACCATGCCTGGATGATGCGCGCGATCTGCGCCTTGGTCGCGTCGCGCAGCTCGGGCAGCGGATGGCGCCGCGCGAAGTCCATCGACAGCTGATCGCGCACGTCGGCAAAGCCCGAATGCATTTCCGCCGCGTAAGCGCGCGCCTCGGCCCGCACCAGCGGGTCGTCCGGCCACAGCTTGGCGTCCGGATGGCGCTCGGCCAGCGTCTCGCAGATCGCCAGACTGTCCCACACCGTGACGGTGCGGCCGCCCTCCTCGATCGTCAGGACCGGCACACGGCCGGCCTTGGAATATTTCTTGATCTCGTTGCCGGTCAGCGGCTCCTGGCGCAGCGGTACCAGGATCTCCTCGAACGCGGCGCCCGTGGCGCGCAGCGCGACATAGGGCCGGAGGCTCCAGCTCGACCAGTCCTTGGTCCCGACGATCAGCGTGTATTTCGCGGCCATGGCGCCCTCCTGGGTTTGACGGCGCGACACTCTCAGATTCGGCGGCCCTGGGGCAGGGCGCGGCGCGCAATGCCGTTTCGCGCCGCCGGCATCGCACGAATTCGAGAGCACCCGGCGTTGCGCGAACGTCCGGCGCGTCTTATCCATCGTCGTTCCCAGGGACGTCCCCCATGCACAGCAGTTTCATCAAATCCGCGCGCGGCGCGATCCCGCTCCATGCCGTATCGAAGGCCGGTCTGAAGCGCTTTCTGGCGCGGCTGTCCAAGCGCGAGGCGGCGGTGCTCAGGGCGGTGGGATTCGCCGCCGCCGACGACGAGCTGCGCCTGATTCCCAACGCGGCCGGCGCGCTCGGCGCCGCGGTGCTGGGCCTGGGCGACCATCCCGACAAGCTCGCGCTCGCCACCTTTTCCGAACGGCTTCCCGCCGGCCTCTACCGCTTCGCCGACGTGCCGGACGATCTGGGTGGCGCCGACGGCGCGCTTGGCTGGCTGCTCGGCACCTATCGGTTCGCCCGCTACAAGAAGGCCAAGCCCACCGGCGCCAAGCTGGTGCTGCCGCAGGGCGTCGACGGCGAGGAGATCTCGCGCATCGCGGCCGGCCTGTTCCTGGCGCGCGACCTCATCGCCACGCCGGCCAACGACATGGGACCCGAAGAGCTCGCCCATGCCGTGCGCGACGTCGCGAAGAAGCACGGCGCGAAATTCTCCGTCGTCATCGGCGATGATCTGCTCAAGCAGAACTATCCGCTGATCCATGCCGTCGGCAAAGGTTCGGCGCGCGCGCCCAGGCTGGCGAGCTTCACATGGGGCCGCGCCGATGCGCCCAAGCTCACCCTGGTCGGCAAGGGCGTGTGCTTCGACACCGGCGGCTACGATCTCAAGCCCGCCGCCGGCATGCTGGCGATGAAGAAGGACATGGGCGGCGGCGCCGCGGTGCTCGCCATCGCCGACATGGTGATGGGCGCGGGCCTCGACGTGCGGCTCAAGGTCTTCGTGCCGGCGGTGGAGAATTCGGTGTCGGGCGCCGCCTATCGCCCGGGCGACGTATTTCCCTCGCGCAAGGGGCTGACGGTCGAAATCGGCAACACCGATGCGGAGGGCCGGCTGGTGCTCGCCGACGCGCTGGCCGAGGCCGATGCGGACGCGCCCGATCTTCTGATCGACATGGCGACCTTGACCGGCGCGGCGCGCACCGCGACCGGTTTCGAGCTGCCGCCCTTCTTCACCGACGACGAGGCGCTCGCCGCCGCGCTGACGGAACACGCGCAGCGCGTCTGCGATCCGATGTGGCGCCTGCCGCTGTGGCGGCCTTACGAGAGCGCGCTCAACTCGACCGTCGCCGATCTCACCAACAATCCCGCCTATGTTTATGCCGGGGCGATCACCGCCGCGCTGTTCCTCGGCCGCTTCGTCGCCAAGGCGAAGAGCTGGGTGCATTTCGACATCGCCGCCTGGATCGATCGTCCCAAGCCTGGCCGCCGCGCCGGCCCCGAAGCCACCGCCGCCCGCGCGATCTATTCACTCCTGAAAGCGCGCTACGGTTGAAGCAGCATTTTGCGTTCGGACATGCGCGGGACGTCCTCATGCTTCGACGGGCTCAGCATGAGGAGCTGGGCCAAACCCTCATCCTGAGCTTGTCGAAGGATGAGGCCGCGCGATTGCGTCGGATTGTCAATCAATACCCGCGGCGCATGTCGACGATGTTCTTCGGCGCATCGCCGCGCTCGATCGCGGCGATGCCGGCGAGGATCGAACGCGTCATCGGCATGGGCGAGGTGATCGCGGCGATGTGCGGCGTGGCGATGATCTTGGGGTGTTTCCAGATCGGGCTCGTCTTGGGCAGCGGCTCGGTCTCGAACACGTCCAGCGTCGCGCCGGACAGATGCCCCGAATCGAGCGCGGCGATGAGGTCCGGCTCGTTCACATGGCCGCCGCGCGCGATGTTGATGACATAGGCGCCTTTGGGCAGCTTCGCAAAGCTCGCCGCGTTCAGGATGTGGCGCGTGCCCGGCGTCAGCGGCAGAACGCAGATCAGAAAATCGCAGACCGCGAGGAACGCATCGAGTTCACCCGCGCCGGTATAGCTCGTCACGCCGCGCACCGCCTTGCGCGTGCGGCTCCATCCCGAGATGGGAAATCCCATGTCGCGCAGCCGTTCGGCGCACGCCGTGCCGATCTCGCCGAGCCCTAAGATGCCGATGCGCGTGTCGCCGGTGGCGCGCGGCAGCATGCGCTGGCGCCAGGCGCCTTCGGCCTGCGCCGCGGCGAAGAACGAAACCGTGCGGTGCTGCATCAGCACGTGCAACGCGGCGAACTGCGCCATCTCGCCGGACAGCGAAGGATCGACGAAGCGGATCAGCGGAATGTGCTTGGGAAAATCCGGATCGATCAGGAATCCGTCGACTCCGGCGCCGAGCGAAAACACTGCGCGCAGATGGGGCAGCGTCGCCAGCAATCCCGGCGGCGGGCGGAAGCTCGCGGCATAGCGGATTTCGGCGGGATCGTAGGCGTCGACGCCATGGGCGTAGACCTTGGTGCCGCCGACCGACAACGGTTGCTGCCACAGCCCGCCCCAGCCGGGCGGCACGAGTAAGAGAATGGAGCCTGTCATGCGCGCACGTTTACGCCAGCGCCGGGCAAGACGTTAGGGCTTTTTCGGCGGCGTCGCGCCGGCCGGTGCCGCCGGCTTGGCGGGCGCGGGCGCCGGGATGGCGACCGGGCTGTCGTTCTGCGTGCGCAGGAACGCGATCAGGTTGATGCGGTCCTGCACGCTCTTCAGACCCGCAAAGCTCATCTTGGTGCCGGGCACATAGGTCTGCGGCTGCTTGATGAACTTGAAGATCTTGTCGAACGTCCACGGCTCGTGATCGGCGCTCATCGCGCTCGAATAGGAGAAGCCGGGGTTCGTCGCGCGCGGACGGCCGATCACGCCATAGAGTTCCGGTCCGATCTTGTTGGGTCCGCCCTTGGAGATGTCGTGGCACTGCTCGCAGCGGGCCGAGATCGCCTTGCCGCCGGCGACGTCCGCGGCCGGCAGGACCGTGCCCCAATCGGGCGGTGTCTCTTCCACCGGCGCGGCGGCGGCGGCGGCGGTGGACGCGGTCTCGACCACGCCCTCGACGTGATAGGCCTCCTTGGCGGGCTTCTCCGGTTCGAACAGCGCTTCGGTCGCGAACGCGACGACAAGGATGAAGATCAGCGTGCCCAGGACCGCTCCGGCGATCTTGTTGAACTCCCAGGAATCCATAAGGTCACGCTCCGCTTGGCGAATGCCGCAATGCCGGGCGACATTACCCATGGGCCGGGAACCGTCATTGCGGCGAAGCGTCGCAGAATTCAAGGAATTCAAAGGGTTTCGATGAAACCGATCGTACTTATCCCCGCCCGCATGGCCTCCACGCGTCTGCCCGGCAAGCCGCTCGCCGACATCGCGGGGGTGCCGATGATCGTGCGGGTTTGGCAGAGGGCCGTCGCGGCCGGCATCGGTCCGGTCGCGGTGGCGGCCGCGGAGCCCGAGATCGCGGCGGCCGTCGAAGCGGCGGGCGGGCGCGCCGTGCTGACCGATCCCGATCTGCCTTCCGGCTCCGATCGCATCCATCAGGCGCTGCAGCGTCTCGATCCCGAGGGCGCGTTCGATGTGGTGGTGAATTTGCAGGGCGATCTGCCCGATCTCGATCCGGCCTATGTGCGCGCAGTGGCCGACGTTCTGCGGCGCACCGGCGCCGACGTCGCGACGCTGGCGACGCCGATCGTCGATCCCACCGACCGCGCCAATCCCAACGTGCCCAAGCCGATCGTCGCCTGGGACGCCGACGGCAGGACCGGCCGCGCGCTCTATTTCACCCGCGCCACCGCGCCTTACGGCGAAGGGCCGCTCTACTTCCACATCGGCATCTACGCCTATACCCGCGCCGCGCTGGCGCGCTTCGTCGCCCTGCCGCCCTCGCCGCTGGAGCTGCGCGAGAAGCTGGAGCAGCTGCGCGCGCTGGAGGCGGGCATGCGCTTTTCGGTCGCGCGGGTGGACGGCGTGCCGCTCAGCGTCGACACGCCCGATGATCTAGAAAGGGCGCGAACCATCTTGGGACGGAAGACTTCATCATGAGCGGCTCGGCCATCCGCGGTGCCAGGCGCGTCGCCTTCCAGGGCGAGCCCGGCGCCTATGCGAACATCGCGGCGCGCGAGGCGCTGCCGCACGTGCAATACGTGCCGTGCCCGACCTTCGACCAGGCGGTCGACGCGGTGAAGCGCGGCGAGACCGATCTGTGCATCATCCCGGTCGAGAATTCGCTGATGGGCCGCATCGCGGACATCCATCACCTTCTGCCCGAAGCGGGCCTGCACATCGTCGGCGAGCACTTCCTGCGCATTCGCCATCAATTGCTGGGCGTTCCCGGCGCCACCCTCGGCGGGCTGACGCGGGTCTTCAGCCAGGGGCCCGCGCTGGCGCAGTGCCTGAAGGTCATCCGCGATCTCAATCTCAAGGCCGAGAACTGGCACGACACCGCCGGCTCGGCCAAACACATCGCCGAGCTCAAGGACCCCGCCGTCGCGGCGATCGCCTCGGCGATGGCCGGCGAGCTCTACGGCCTTACCGTGCTCAAGGCCGACGTGGAGGACGAGCATCACAACCACACGCGCTTCCTCATCATGTCGAAGGCGCCGGACGACGCGCCGAACGACGGGCGCCGCATCATCACCAGCTTCGTGTTCCGCGTGAAGAACATCCCCGCCGCGCTCTACAAGGCGATGGGCGGCTTCGCGACCAATCGGGTCAACATGACCAAGCTGGAGAGCTATCAGCTCGGCGGCTCGTTCAACGCGACGCAGTTCTACGCCGACATCGAAGGCCATCCCGACGACGACAATGTGCGCCTCGCGCTGGAGGAGCTTGCCTTCTTCACCGCCAAGCTGACGATCCTGGGCGTCTACCCCGCCCACGAATACCGCGAGGATATGCCGTAGGCGCGGCGCGGCCCTCATGCTTCGACAGGCTCAGCATGAGGATTTTAGCCAAGTCCTCATCCTGAGCCTGTCGAAGGATGAGTTGCACCGCACTCACAACGCCCCGTCCGCGAACGCCTTGATCAAATGATGCGCGATGGCGACGAAGGGCGGCACCGAGATGTCGTCGAAGCGCTCGCCCGCGATCAATCGCTTGGCCTTGTCGCGGTCCACCCACATCGCGTCGGAAATCTCCTCGCCGTCCGGCTTGAAGTTCCGGCTTTCCGCTTCCGCCAGACAGCCGATCATCAGCGAGGACGGAAACGGCCAAGGCTGCGTCGCGTGGTAATGCACCTTGCCGACTTTGCAGTTGACCTCTTCCATCAACTCGCGCCGCACCGCGTCCTCGATCGTCTCGCCTGGCTCCATGAAGCCGGCGAGCGCCGAATAGAAATTGCCGGGGAAGCGCTTGTTGCGTCCGACCAGACAGGCGCCGTCATGCACCGCCAGCATGATCACCACCGGATCGGTGCGCGGGAAATGCTCGGCCTTGCAGGCGTCGCAGAGCCGCCGCCAGCCGCCATCGACCAGCCGCGAGGCATGGCCGCAATTGGGACAGAAGCCGTGGCGGTTGTGCCAGTCGATCATCGCCTTGGCCTGACCCATGATCGCGGCGTCACCGATGGAAAGAGTCGCCGCGGCCATCCGCGCGTCGCGAAAATGTCCGAGTCCCGCCAGCGGGCCTTCATTGGCCGGATCGGGCGCGGCGGAGATGTCGAGCGCGAACACCGCCCGCTCGCCGTCAAGTCCTAAGAAGATGCAGGGGGCGCCCGGCGCCGCCAGGCTGTCGGCCAGTCCCGGCCGGAACAGCGCCAGCTCCACCGGCGGCGGCGCCCGTTCGGACCCAAGGATGAAGGGCTGCAGGCGCCACATCGGCAGCAGCAGGGAATTGGGATCGCCGCGGCGCGCCGCGATCCATTCGGCATTGGCACGCCTGGCGCTCGCGCGGTCGAGAGGATTGCCGCAAAAAGGGATCATTATTTCAACGACTTTCTGGGCACCCTTTCTAAGGTGCTCGTTTTGTGATTCCCTAGCAGCTTCTAGGACGTAGCGATGAACATACTCAAATTTCAGCCCGATCTCAGCCTGTTTGATAAAGGTCTGTACACCGTGGCTGAGGCCTCCAGCCTGACGGGGGTACCGTCTGCGACTTTCCGCAGATGGGTATTTGGCTACACGCGAAATCGTTCGGCGGTGCGTGTCAATTACGAACCGATTGCCAACCCGGAGATCGGCCGCATTGACGGCACATATGCCGTTGGATTTCGAGACTTGTTGGAGGCGCGAATCGTACAGGCCTTCCGCGAGTCTGGCGTCTCCTGGAAAGTCATACGTCTTGCTGCGAAGAATGTGCGAGGCGGCGGATTGCACCCGTTTTTGTCGAAGCATTTTCGAACGGACGGCAGGACTATATTTCAAGAGTCCATCAAAGAAGCTGGCGAACCCGATCTTCTCGACCTAGCGAAGAACCAACACGCGTTTCATGCCGTTATTGCGCCTTCGTTGTTCAAGCAGATCGAATTTGATTCTGCTGATGTGGCGGTGCGCTGGTATCCTCTTTGGCCTCGTAAGGTTGTCGTCTTGGACCCAAACCGGTCCTTCGGCAGGCCGACGGTGGCAAATATTCCCGCCGACACCTTGGCTGCCGCAGCTCATGCTGAGAAATCGGCCGAGGCGGCGGCCCGGTGGTTCGATGTCTCGATTGAACAGGTTCGGGCCGCGCTCGACTGGCAAGACAGGTTGGCGGCGTGAATTTTCTGTGCGATGCGAACGTTTCGCCGCACCTCGCGCATGCTCTGAATGCACTTTCCCAGCCCGAGGGCCATGCCGTACGGCACCTCCGGGATCGATTTAGGCCCGATACACCTGACGTCGAATGGGTCACCGCTCTGGCCAGAGAGGGCCAGTGGGCGGTTGTCACTCATGACCGTGCGATGTCTAGGCGCCCGTTGGAGCAGGAGGCGCTTCGAAGGTCCGGCTTAATCGTTTTCATGTTGGGGAGGGTGTGGAACTCCCAGACCCAATGGACACAAGCGGCCGCACTTGTTCGATGGTGGCCCACATTGATTGAACAGACGACACTAATTACCGGCGGCGCCGCGTTTGAGGTCCCGTTTGGCTTCTCGGGAAAGAAACGGCTGCGACAGATACGTCTATAGTACGCCTCCTCTAAATTCCCGATGCCACCGTCCAACTTAGGTGTCCGCTGGGCCCTCGCGGCCCGAACGCCGTCACAAATCCGACTCGCCTTTCGCCGAAAGCACCCCTATATCCCCGTTCGGAAGTCGGTTGGACGGACCGCTCGCCAACCCGGTCAGGTCGGGAACGAAGCAGCCGTAACGAATCCGATCCGGGTCAGCCGGCTTCCACCTCACACACGTCCAAATCGCCTGGGTTCGTCAATGCCGGATCGCGGAAATTTTCATCCACAGTTATGAAGAATCCGCGGGCCTTGGCGGCGTCCCGATTGGTATAGTTCGCCCCTCATGGATCAGACCGACGAACCCTCGCTTGGACTGGGGCTGGAGTCCGCGCCCGCCAAGGTGGAAGCCTATCGCGTGCTCGCGCGCAAATACCGCCCGTCGGATTTCTCCGGCCTGGTCGGGCAGGAGGCGCTGGTCAAGACGCTCTCCAACGCCTTCGCCACGGGCCGCATCGCGCACGCCTTCATGCTCACCGGCGTGCGCGGCGTCGGCAAGACGACCACCGCGCGCATCATCGCGCGCGCCCTCAACTGCATCGGGCCGGACGGCAAGCGCACGGCGCCCACCATCCATCCGTGCGGGCTGTGCGAGCCCTGCATCGCCATCGCCGAGTCGCGCCATGTCGACGTGCAGGAGATGGACGCCGCCAGCCATACCGGCATCGACGACATCCGCGAGATCATCGAAGGCGTGCGCTATGCCCCGGCCTCGGCGCGCTACAAGGTCTACATCGTCGACGAAGTGCACATGCTGTCCAAGGCCGCGTTCAACGGCCTTTTGAAGACGCTGGAAGAGCCGCCTCCGCATGTGAAGTTCATTTTCGCCACGACCGAAATCCGCAAGGTGCCGGTCACCGTCCTGTCGCGCTGCCAGCGCTTCGATCTGCGCCGCATCGAGACGGGCGAACTGGTGAATCTGCTCGCCGACATCGCGCAGAAGGAGAGCGTGAAGATTTCGCGCGATGCGCTGGCGCTGATCGCCCGTGCCGCCGAAGGCTCGGCGCGCGACAGCCTCTCGCTGCTCGACCAGGCCATCGCCCATGGCGAGGGCGGCGAGATCGCGGCCGACGCGGTGCGCGACATGCTGGGTCTGGCCGATCGCGGCCGGGTGCTCGATCTGTTCGAGAAGCTGATGGGCGGCAAGATCGCCGAGGCGCTCGGCGATCTCGGCCAACTCTACGATCACGGCGCCGATCCGCTCGCGGTGATGCAGGACCTGCTGGAGATCGTGCATTTTCTCACCCGCGTGAAGGTCGCTCCCGGCGCCGAAGGTTTCTTCGATGGCGGCTCGGACGAGGCCAAGCGCGCCGCGGAGATGGCGGGCAAGCTCTCGGTGCCGTCCCTGACGCGCGCCTGGCAGGTGCTGCTCAAGGGTCTTCTTGAGGTGCGCGACGCGACGCGCCCGGTGGCCGCCTGCGAGATGGCGCTGATCCGCCTCGCCTACGCCGCCGATCTTCCGCCCACGGACAAGCTGGTGCGCGATCTGCTGGATACCGAAACCAAACAAAGAACCTCCCTCTCCCCCGCTGCAAGCGGGGGAGAGGGTCGGGGTGAGGGGGTGGCTCCGCGCGCGACCTTGTCGACGGGCGTGGCGACCAGCCCGAAGCGGACTCCCGAGCCGACTCTCGCAGCCTCCTCGCAGGTCCAACTGCGCTCGCTGCAGGACGTCATCGCTTTCATCGAACCGACCTCGAGCCTGAAGGTGAACCTCGAACACAACGTCCATCTGGTCCGCATGGAGCAGGGCCGCATCGAAATCCGTCCGACGCCCAAGGCGCCCACCACGCTCGCCGGCGATCTGTCGCAGAAGCTCTTCGCCCTGACCGGGCAGCGCTGGTCGGTGTCGATCTCGCGCGAGGCGGGCGCGCCGACGCTGGCCGAACAGAAGCGCGATGCCAAGGCCGCCAAATTCGAAAGCGTGACGCAGGAACCCCTGGTGCGCGCGGTGCTCGACCGCTTCCCCGGCGCCGAGATCAAGGAAGTGCGCCGCATCGCCGACGAAGACATCGCCGCGCCGATGTCGGAAGACGACGCTTAACGTTCTGTCCAATTGAACTTATCCAAACAAACTTGGTCATTGCCCGGCTTGTCCGGGCAACCCAATTTTCTTCTGGAAAAAAATGGGTCGCCCGCATAAAGCGGGCGATGACGAATTTCTTAAAATCCAAGCCGAGCCATCAAAGAAAATTCGTCGGCCAGATCATCGTGCGCCACATATGCGCCACCGGCGAATTGTCGAAGCCGAGGCCTTCCTTCGGCTGCTTGAAATGCCGGCCGACCACATCCTCGAATTCGCCCGGATCGATCGTGACGCTCTCGTCGAACGAATAGATGTCGTTCAGGCAGATGATCCGCGACGTCATGTACCAGCGATGCGTCCGCGCCGCCGCATAGGCCTGCTGCAGGTAGTCGGGCACCACATAGTCCGGCCCGAAAAAGCGGTGATACGCCTCCGGGTATTCGTAACCGACCGCGGAATCGGGAAAGAAGCGAAGCGCCTGGTGCTGCTGGATCGCCCAGCTCACCTCCTCGTCGACGTAAGGCGCGACCAATTGCGCGCTCCAATAGGCGTGATCGGTGCGGATCAGGATGCCGTTGGAAAGATCGTGCAGCAGGCAGGCGAGCACGATCTTCTCGCCGTGCCCCGCCTTGCGCGCCAGCATGGCGCTTTGCAGCAGATGGCTGGCGGTGATCTGGCCGAAGCGCAGGCGGAAGAAGTCGAGCAGCCTCGGCTTCTCCGGCATCTTGGGCAGCGCCGGATTGTCGCCCTGCATCATGATGGTCCCGGGACCGAGCTGGCCGAGCAGCGCGCGTTCGGCCGCGCATTCGCGATCGGCGTGATTGGCGACCGGTTGCGGCAAGATCAGGCGGCGCGGCGCGGTGTCGGACATGGCGGTCTCCTGCTCGGCGCGGACCATGGCAAGATTTCGAACGCCCTGCTAGATGACGCCATGGCCAGTTCCTCCATCGGGTCCGAGATCGAACGCCTGATCCAGCTTCTTGCGAAATTGCCGGGGCTGGGCCCGCGTTCCGCGCGCCGCGTCGCGCTGGTGCTCCTGAAGAAGCGCGACGTCTTGCTCGAACCGCTCGCCGCCGCCCTGCGCGAGGCGGCGGACGCGATCAAAACCTGCGAGGTCTGCGGCAATCTCGACACCACCTTGCCCTGCTCGGTCTGCCGCGATCCGCGGCGCGACGGCCATGTGCTCTGCGTGGTGGAGGACGTCGCCGATCTGTGGGCGCTGGAGCGGGCGGGCGTGTTCCGCGGCCGCTATCACGTGCTGGGCGGCGCGCTCTCGGCGCTCGACGGCGTGACGCCGGAGCGGCTCAACGTCGCCGGCCTGATCGCGCGCGCGAAGAACGGCGTCGACGAGGTGATCCTGGCGATGAATGCCACGGTGGAGGGCCAGACCACGGCGCATTATCTGATGGACACGCTGGCGCCGACCGGCGTCAGCGTCACGCGGCTGGCGCATGGCGTGCCGGTCGGCGGTGAACTCGACTATCTCGACGAAGGCACGCTCAGCGCGGCGTTCAAGGCGCGGCGGTCGCTTTAGGCGCCGGGCAGTTTCGGTACGGTCTCTTCCGCCGGCCCCAGTTTCGCCTGGCCGATGCGGTCGGCATGGCGCTCGATTCCGCGGATCGAGGTCTCGATCAGGCCGATATCCTTGCTGGTGCCGTCGAAATGCTTGCGCAGATCGCCGATGCGTTCGCCGAGCCGCTTCACGTCCAACAGCAGCGCGCCCACTTCCTTTTGGATCTCGAAGGCCTGTTCGCGCATCTTGGCGTTGCGCATCAGCGTCTGGATCGTGTTGATCGCCAGCATAAGGACGTGCGGCGACATGATCACGACCTGCTGCCGGCGCGCCTGCTGCACCACGTCGCCGAACGAGGTGTAGAGCTCGGCATAAATCGATTCCGACGGCACGAACATGATCGCCGGCGTCTGCACCTCGCCGGGGATGAGGTATTTCTCCGCGATGTCCTTCACATGCTTCTGCACGTCGGCTTTCAGCCGGGCCGTCGCCTGCTTGCGCTCCTCGTCCGTCGCCAGGCCGCGCAAGGTCTCGAACGCCTCCAGCGGGAATTTGGAGTCGACCACGATCACGCCGGGCACGTTCGGGATGCGGATGACGCAATCGGGGCGCTTGCCGTTGGACAGCGTGAACTGGAAGTCGTACTGCCCCGGCGCCATCTGGTCGGCGATGATCGCTTCCATGCGCTCCTGCCCGAAGGCGCCGCGCGCCTGCTTGTCGGAGAGGATTTCCTGCAGGCTCACGACCTGGCCGGACAGCGCGGTGATGTTCTTCTGCGCCTGGTCGATCACGGTCAATCGCTCGCCGATGCCGCCGAGCGTGGCGGCGGTCTTGTCGGTCGATTCCTTCAGGCTTTCGCCCAGCCGCTGGTTCAGCGCGTCGATGCGCTCGCCAAGCACCTTCTGCAGCGCCGCCTGGCTGTCGATGGACTGCTGAAAGCGGCCGAGGATGTCGCCCTGGCCTTGCAGCACGCTATCCAGTCTGGGATCGGGGCGCGGCGGTTCCAACGGCGCCGGCGCGCCGCGGCCGCGCAACGCAAAGGCCAAAATCGCCGCCGCGACGACGATGCCGACCGCCAGACATATCAGGGCTGTTTCCATGCCGACCGCCGCGTTCTCTTGACCCCAAACCGCCCGGATACTATCTCCGGACCATGGCCATTCGCCCCATCCTTACCGCGCCCGATCCGCGTCTCAAAGCCGTCTCGACGCCCGTCGAGTCGGTCGATGCCGGCACGCGCAAGCTGATCGACGACATGGTCGATTCGATGTACGCCGCCGACGGCATCGGCCTCGCGGCGGTGCAGATCGGCGTCGCGCAGCGCGTCATCGTGATGGATCTGGACCAGCGCGACGGCAAGAAGAACCCGCGCCACTTCATCAACCCGGTCATCACCTGGCGGTCGGAAGAGCTGGCGACCTTCGAGGAAGGCTGCCTTTCGGTGCCCGAGATCTGGGACGAGGTCGAGCGCGCCGCGCGCATCAAGGCGAGCTATCTCGACCGCGAGGGCGCGCGCCACGAGCTGGAGGCCGACGGCCTGCTCGCCACCTGCCTGCAGCACGAGATGGACCATCTCGAAGGCGTGCTCTTCATCGACCATCTGTCGAAGCTCAAGCGCTCCATGGCGCTCAAGAAACTGCAGAAGGCGAAGCGTCTGAAAGAGACGGGGTAGGTATGCGCCTTGTCATCCCGGAAGCCGCGACAGCGGCTATCCGGGACCCATCGGGATGCGGCACAATGGGTCCCGGCTCTACGCGATGCTCGCGCATCGCTCGGCCGGGATGACAGGTTTGACAGCATGACCCTCCGCCTCGCCTTTCTCGGCACGCCCGATTTCGCGGTGCCGACGCTCGCCGAATTGATCGCGGCCGGCCACGACATCGCCTGCGTCTATTCGCAGCCGCCGCGCCCCAAGGGTCGTGGCTTGGACACCGAGCCGTCGCCGGTCCACGCGCTCGCGCTCAAGCACAAGATCGCCGTGCGCACGCCGGCCTCGCTGAAGGACGTGGTGCAGCACGCGTTGTTCACCGCGTTGGACCTCGATGCGGCCATCGTCGTCGCCTATGGGCTGATCCTGCCCAAGCCGATCCTGGATGCGCCGCGTCTGGGCTGCGTCAACCTGCATGGCTCGCTCCTGCCGCGCTGGCGCGGCGCGGCGCCGATCCAGCGCGCGATCATGGAAGGCGATGCCGAGACCGGCGTGATGACGATGAAGATGGAGGAAGGCCTCGACACCGGCCCCATCCTGATGGCCGAGCGCAGCGCAATAGACCGCAAGACCTATGGCGAGCTGCACGACGAACTCGCCAGCCTCGGCGCCGATCTGATGGTGCGCACGCTGGCCGCGCTGGAGCGCGGTTCGATCGCGCCGACGCCGCAGCCGTCCGAAGGCGCGACCTATGCCAAGAAGATCGCCAAGGAAGAGGCGCGCATCGACTGGCGCACGCCGGCGCATCAAATAGATTGTCTCGTTCGCGGCCTTTCGCCCTTTCCGGGTGCGTGGTCCGAGGCGAAAGGCGAACGCCTCAAGATACTGAACTGCGAACCGACGTTGGGAGGCGGCGCTCCGGGAACACTGCTCGACGACGCGTTGACCGTTGCTTGCGGCGACGGCGCTTTGCGCCTGACGCGCCTGCAACGGCCGGGCAAGGCCGCGATGAACGCCGACGAATTGTTGCGCGGCTTCCCGCTTACGGCTGGTGCGGTGCTGACGTGATATCGCATGGCAATCACCTCCCCCTTGTGGGGAGGTCGAAAAATCGCGAAGCGATTTTTCGGGTGGGGGACCGCTCATGCCACGCTATCGCCTAACCCTCGAATATGACGGCGCCGGCTTCGTCGGCTGGCAGCGGCAGGACAGCGGCGCCTCGATCCAGGGCACGCTTGAAGCGGCGATCGAAAGCCTCAGCGGCGAGCGCGTCACCGTGCACGGCGCCGGCCGCACCGATGCCGGCGTGCATGCGCTCGGCCAGGCGGCGCATTTCGATCTGGTCAAGGACTTCCCGGCCGACACGATCCGCGACGCGCTGAACCATTTCGTCCGCCCCGCCGCCGTCGCGGTGCTGGAGGCCGCCATCGCCGCGCCCGAATTCCACGCCCGCTTCTCGGCGACGGGGCGCCATTATCTCTATCGCATTCTCACACGCCGCCCGCCGCCGGTGCTGGAGGCGGGCAAGGTCTGGCATGTGGTGCATGCGCTCGACGCCGATGCGATGGATGCGGCCGCGCAGGTCTTGGTCGGTCAGCACGATTTCACCACCTTCCGTGCCGCGGAGTGTCAGGCGAAGTCTCCGGTGAAGACGCTGGACAAGCTCGCCGTCCGGCGTGCCGCCGACGAGATTCACATCGAAGCTTCGGCGCGCTCCTTCCTGCATCATCAGGTGCGCTCGATGGTCGGTTCGCTGAAACTCGTCGGCGACGGCAAGTGGCGCGCCCGCGATCTGGCGGATGCGCTGGCGGCGGCAGATCGGTCGCGATGCGGCCCGGTCTCGCCACCGGACGGGCTCTATCTCGTGCGCGTCGACTACTGAAGATCGATCAGCTCGACCGATCCCGGATCGATCGGCGTGCCGAGGAAAATCTCGCCGATGCGGGCGAAGCGGTCCGGCGCGTCGGTTGCCAGAAAGCGCGGCGGGGCGGCGGCTCCGGCGTTGGCCAATCCGCGCGCGTCGATGAGCTTCGCCCCCGCTTCCGCCGTCGTCGCGGCGCTGTCGACCAGCGCGATATCGTCGCCCGCCACGCGCGCGATGGCATCCTTCAGGGTCGGATAGTGCGTGCATCCCAGCAGCAGGCAGGTGGGCCGCGGCATGGTCGCCAGCAGCGGCTCCAGATAGCGCCGGATCACCGCGTCCACGATCGGCCCGTCGGTCAATCCCTCTTCTGCCAGCGGCACGAAGAGCGGGCAGGCCTGCTGCACGATGGGCACCTCGGAGCCGAGCGCGCGGATCGCGGCGCGATAGGCGCCGCCCTTCACCGTTCCTTCGGTGGCGATCACCGCGATGGGGCCATCGCCGGCCATCGCGACCGCGGCCTGCGCACCCGGAGCGATCACACCGACCACCGGCAGCGGCGCCAGCGCCTCCTGCAGCGCGGGCAGCGCGACGGAAGCCGTATTGCACGCCACGACCACGAGCTTGACGCCCCGCGCCATCAGTGCGCGCGAGGTCTGCACCGCATAGCGGCGCACCGTGTCGGCGCTCTTGGTGCCGTAGGGAAGCCGCGCCGTGTCGCCCAGATAGAGGAAACTCTCCCGCGGCAGCCGCGCCATCAGTGCGCGCAGGACGGTCAGGCCGCCGATGCCCGAATCGAACACCCCGATCGGGCGCGGATCGCTCATGTCGGCGGGTTGGCGAAATAGTCGGCCAGCACGCGCTCATAGAGCGCCGTCAGCGTCGCGATCTCCGCGACCGGCACGCATTCGTCGACCTTGTGCATGGTGCCGCCGGGCAGGCCCATCTCGACGACCGGGCAATGATCCTTGATGAAGCGCGCATCCGACGTGCCGCCCGTGGTCGACAGGTCCGGCGCGCGTCCCGTGACCTCCTGGACGACCTTGCTCAGCATCGCCGTGAACGCTCCGGGCTTGGTGAGGAACGGCTGTCCGCTGGCATGCGCGCTGACTGCGATCGCGACGCCGCGCGCCGATGCGATCTTGGCGGCCTCGGCTTCGATATGCGCGACCAGGTCGGCGCTCCTGTGGCGGTCGTTGAAGCGGATGTTGAAGCCCGCGCGCGCGCCGGCCGGAATGACATTGGTCGCCGGGTTGCCGACATCGACGGTGGTGAAGGCGAGCGTCGAGGGATCGAAGTGATCCGTGCCGTCGTCGAGCTTCCAGTTCGCCAACGCGGTGACCAGCTCCGCCAGCGCCGGAATCGGATTGTTGGCCTTGGCCGGATAGGCGGCATGGCCCTGCGTGCCGGTGACCGTCAGCTTCACGTTCATCGTGCCGCGCCGCCCGATCTTGAGCACATCGCCGCTGGTCGCGTTCGCGGTCGGCTCGCCGACCAGGCAGTGGCTCAGCCGCTCGCCCTGCTCGTCCAGCCATTTCAGCGCGCGCTTGGTGCCGTTGATGTTGGTGGGGCCTTCCTCGTCGCCGGTGATCAGCAGGCTGATCGAGCCATAGGGCTTTCCGGTTTCCAGAAAGCGCGCCGCCGCGGCGACGAAACACGCCACCGCGGTCTTCATGTCCACCGCGCCGCGGCCATAGAGCGTGCCGTTGGCGATCGTGGCGGCGAACGGGTCGTGCTTCCACAGCGCGACGTCGCCGGGCGGCACGACGTCGGTGTGGCCGGCAAAGCAGAAATTGGGCCCCTGCGTGCCGATCCGCGCATAGAGATTGTCGACATGCGGCGTTTCGTCTTCCTGGAACCGCAGCTTGGCGCAGACGAAGCCCAGCGGCATCAGCGCGTCTTCGAGCACGCCGATCGCGCCGCCATCCTGCGGCGTGACGGATTGGCAGCGGATCAGGGCCTGGGCGAGCGCGACGGGATCGATCATCGCTCCGCGATGTACGCGCAGGCCCGGCGCGGGTCAATCAAGCCAGCGGATCGGGCCCGAACCGGTTGTCGCCGATGGTGCCGCGCAGGCAGTAGAGCTCGACGAACGCCCACAGATTGATGAGCAGCGCGGCGCCGCCGGCCAGCGTGCCGACCGGATCGACCGGCAGGGGCCCATGCGCCTGCAGCGCCGCCATCATCGACGCGAACCGCACCATGTTCAGCGCGAACGGCAGCATGAAAAAGACCAGCAGCCACCAGGCGCTCTTGTTGCGATCGTGCAGACGCTTGGTTGCGACCGCAAATCCGCAGAATATGAGCACCAGATCGCCCAGACCGAGCAGAGCCACCGCGATACCCGCCGTCGCGAGTCGCGCCCCAATGGCCGCGGAGGTGGCCTGGTGTTTGGCGACCGCTTGGAGCGTGTCCAGCCCGACGACCGAGAAGACCGTCGCGACCAAGATCGCGAAATAAATGATGACGATCAACAGGAACAGCCAGATTTTCGCGCGGTTGATCCGGCCGGAAAACCCGAAGAGATAGTGACCGATGCCCACGGAAAGCCCCCGCCCTCGCTGTGCGGCCAGTATCGCGCGGCGCCCGCGCCGCGCCTAGGGCCAAACCGTGCTGCGGCGCGTCAATCGCGCAGCAGCTCGTTGATCGAGGTTTTCGCGCGGGTGCGCTCATCGACCCGCTTGATGATCACGCCGCAGTAGAGCGCCGGCTTTCCGGGCGCCCCGCCCAGCGAGCCCGGCACCACGACGGAGTAGGGCGGCACGCGGCCGGTCACGATCTCGCCGGTATGCCGGTCGACGATCTTGGTGGTGGCGGTCAGGAATGTGCCCATCGCCAGCACCGAACCCTCGCCCACGATCACGCCTTCGGCGACTTCCGATCGCGCGCCGATGAAGCAGTGGTCCTCGATGATGGTGGGCGCCGCCTGCAGCGGCTCGAGCACGCCGCCGAGGCCCGCGCCGCCGGAGATATGGCAGTTCGCGCCGACCTGGGCGCAGGACCCGACGGTCGCCCAGGTGTCGATCATCGTGTTCTCGCCGACATGGGCGCCGACATTGACGAAGCTCGGCATCAGCACGACGCCCTTGGCGATGAAGGCCGAGCGGCGCACGATCGCGCCCGGCACGGCGCGAAAGCCCGCCGCGCCAAAGCGCGCCGCGTCCCAGCCGGCGAATTTGGAATCGACCTTGTCCCACCACGACGCGTCGCCCGGCGCGCCCTCGATCGGCTTCATCGCGTTCAGCCGGAAGGACAGCAGCACCGCCTTCTTCAGCCATTGATGGATCACCCATTCGCCGCCGAACTTTTCCGCGACGCGGCGCCGGCCGGCATCCAGATCGTCGAGCGCGGTCTCCACCGCATCGCGCACCGGCCCCTTTGTGCCCGTGTTCAGCGCCTCGCGGGTTTCCCAGGCGGCGTCGATGATGCGGGCCAGTTCGTCGCTCATTGCTGTCAAATCCTGATCGTGTGCAAAAAGGTGGGGAGATCATCGGTCTGATGATCGATATGGCGATGCGGATCGTCGATACGCCAATGCGATTGGCCGAGCCCGTCATTGTACCAGACCGTCGTCATGCCGAGCGCGCGGGCGGGGACGAGGTTGCGCGCGCTGTCGTCGAACAGCGCCGCCTCCTTGGCATCGAATCCGCCCAGCGCCAGGAGGCTGCGATAGGCATCGGGCTGCGGCTTGGGCACGAAGTTCGTCGCCTTGGCGTCGACGATGCCGTCGAACAGATCGGCCAGGCCAAGCCGCTCCAGCACGTCGCGCGCATAGCGGCCGCAATTGTTGGTGAAGACCAAGCGCCGTCCGGGCAGCCGCGCGATCGCGGCGCGCAGCGCGGTGTCCGGCGTCAGTCCCAGCGCGCCGATGTCGTTGACCGCGTCGTGATAGGCGTCCGGATCGATGTCGTGGTTCATCACCAGCCCGGCCAGCGTGCTGCCATAGTCTTTCAGATAGCGCTTTTGGATGTCCCAGGCGGGCGCGCGCGGCAGGTCGAAATGGCGCTGCACATAGCGGCAGATGCGCTCCTCCATCTCCGCCTGCTGTTCGGCGTCGAAGGTGTAGAGGGTGTGATCGAGGTCGAACACCCAGGCCGTCACATGCCGGAAATCCGCCTCGCCATGGGTTGCCGCCGCGTCGCGCATGGCCGGACCATGGGCGAAGGCGCCGCGCCAAGCAAGCGGTCCTAAGGTCTTGGCAACCATGTCCTTTAAGCCGGAATAAACCCGCTTTAACGGAAGATTGCGGGACGGAGAAAGCGATGCGACGCCCAGTACGCCTGCCCGCCGCGACGGATATCACGCGCGACCGCGCGCTCGCGCTTTTGGAGGCGCGCAGCCAGTCGGCGCATGGCGAACTCGCCGGCCGCACCGATGCGGGCGACGACGTGTTGCGCTATCTGGCCGGGAACGGCGCCCCGGCCACGCGCCGCGCCGTCGCCGCCAATGTCGCCGCGCCGCCCGAGGTCGACCGCCATCTCGCGGACGATGCCGACGACGACGTGCGCGCCGAACTCGCGCGCAAGATCGGGCGCCTCATGCCAAACCTCTCCGCCGAGGAGAGCGCGCATGTCCGAGAGCTCACGATCGAGACGTTGGAACGCCTGGCGCGCGATCAGGTGGGCCGCGTCCGCGCCGTGTTGGCCGAATCGATCAAGACGCTGGACTGCGTGCCGAAATTCATCGTCCTGACGCTCGCGCGCGACGTCGAAACGATCGTCGCGGCGCCGATCCTCGAATATTCGCCGCTTCTCTCCGATGCCGATCTGATGGAGATCATCGCGGCGGCGAAGGCCCAAGAGGTCCTGGCCGCCATCGCGCGGCGCAAATCGGTGTCGCCCGAAGTGTCCGAGGCGATCGTCGGGTCTTTGGACATTCCCGCCATCGCGGCGCTGATCGCCAATTCGAACGCCGCGATCCGCGAAAAGACGCTCGACGATCTGGCGGCGCAGGCCGAGACGATCCAGTCCTGGCACCTGCCGATGGTGCTGCGCGCCGATCTGTCCAAGCGCGCGATCTGCCGGATCGGCTCCTTCGTCGGATCGAGCTTGATCGACCAGCTCGTGTCGCGCTACGGCCTCGACGACGAGATCAAGCTCCAGTTGAACAAGGAACTGCGCGCGCGCCTGCAGGAGGAAGGCAAGCAGACGGGCGCCCTTACCGGCTCGGCCGCCGCCGACGTCGCCGCCGCGCGCGCCGCGGGCAAGCTGGGCGAAGCCTTCGTCGAACAGGCCGCAAATCTCGGCCAGCGCGACGCCGTCATCCTGGCGATCGCCGCGCTGGCGCAGGTGCCGGAGGCCAAGGTCCGCAAGATCTTCGCGGCGCGCTCCGCCAAGCCCGTCACCGCGCTCGTCTGGCACGCCAAGCTCAGCATGCGGCTCGCCTTCAAGATCCAGAACTTCGTGATGAAGTTGCCGGCCGGCGAACTGCTATCGGCGCGCGCGGGCGTGCATTTCCCGATGACGGAAGACGAGATGCGCTGGCATTTGAGCTATTTCGACGTCGTCGTGTGACGCGGCGCCGGCTTGATCAGGCCGCTATCGCCGACATGGACCGCGACGCCGGGCAGTCCCTTGACCTTCGTCTCCACGAATCCGGCCTCGGTCAGGCCGCGCGCGACGCAGCGCGTGCGGTTCTGGATGTCGAATTGGATGTTGGTGACGCAGAATTTGTTCGGACCGCTCACCAGCGGCGGGCCGTTGATCTTCTGCACGAAGAGATAGACCGAATCCATGCCGCCGATATCCGCGATGATCTTGGCGCAGCTTCCCGCCGCGATCTTCCACCAGCCATGGCTCACCCAGTCCGCCCGCGTGCGCTCGCCCATCGCCGCCGCGACCGCCTTCGCCGTGTCGTTGCACACCGCGTAGCCGGACGGTGTGGCCGTCTTGATCGCCTCGGTCTCCAGCGCGTCGAAGATGTCGCCGACGCTCGCGTTCTGCGCCAGCTTCATCTTCTTGCGGAAGTCCAGCAGCGCGGCGTCCACCGTCTTGTCGGTCGCGCCGTCGATGGCGCCGATGCGGTAGCCCAGATCCTTGAGCAGCCGCTTGAGCCCCGCCAATTGCGCCTGGGGCAGCGTGTCCAGTCCCGGCGACTCGCTGAAGGTCGCGGTCCACGATTTCAGCCGATGGGTGTCCAGGGATGCGAAGGGCAGTTCGAAAAAATCGTCCGATGCACAGGAGACCGCGTTGAGCGCCGTGCGGGCGGAAAAATTGCCGTCCTTCACGCAGATGTTCACATTGCCGCCCCAGGCGCGGGATGGCCCCGAATGCGCCTGGGAGGACCGCGCATAGAGGTAGTAGGCGGGCGCCGTCAGATCCTCATGCAGGGCGACCACGCAGCCCCCCGGCGCAATCCGGGTCCAGCCTTGCGCCGCGACGCCGCCCGGCGCCGCCGTTCCGGTCGCGCCGTAGAGCACATAGGACGTGCGATTGCACAACGTCATCGACGCGTTCGCGGGTGCCGCGAGGCACGTCAAGCCCGCCGCCAACGCCAACCCGGCTATCAGACGCTGGATGAATCTCATTCGGCGGTGATCAGCGTTCCGGCGCCGTGCTCGGTGAACAGTTCGAGCAGCAGGACATGCGGGATGCGGCCGTCCAGGATCACCGCGGCGTGAACGCCGCTCTCCACCGCCTCGATCGCGGTCTCGATCTTGGGGATCATGCCGCCCTTGATCGTGCCCTGCGCGATCAGGGCGCGCGCCTCGGCGACGGTGAGCCTGGGGATCAGCTTGCGATCGGAATCCAGCACCCCCTCGACATCGGTCAGCAGGATCAGGCGCTCGGCCTTCATGGCGCCGGCGACCGCGCCGGCCACCGTGTCGGCGTTGATGTTGAACGTCTCGCCCTGCGCGCCCACGCCGATCGGCGCGATGACCGGGATCATCTCCGAGCGCATCACCGTGTGCAGCACGTCGGGATTGACCTTCTCCGGCTCGCCGACGAACCCCAGATCGATTCCGTTCTTCATCAGCTTGCGCGCCAGGACCAGCGTCGAGTCCTTGCCCGAAAGGCCGACCGCGCGGCCGCCGGCGGCATTGATGCTGGAGACGATCTGGCTGTTGATCGAGCCGGTCAGCACCATCTCCACCACGTCGATCGCGGCCTGGTCGGTGACGCGCAGCCCGTCGACGAAATTCGACGGGATCTGGAGTTTCGCCAGCATCGCGCCGATCTGCGGCCCGCCGCCATGCACGACGACCGGGTCGATGCCGGTCTGCTTCATCAGGACGATGTCCTGCGCGAAGTCGGCCGCGGTCCCGCCGCCGGCCATGGCATTGCCGCCGAACTTCACCACGATCGTCTTCTGATCGTATTTCAGGATGTAGGGCAGCGCCTCGACCAGGACGCGCGCGGTCGAGCGCCAGCGCGCCATCACGCGCATGTTGCGGTCCTGGGCGAACTCGTCGGTCAACGCCATTTCGTCCGTCCACTGAAAACGCGGGCCTTATAGCCCAAAGCTCAAGGTCGGGCCAACGCCGCAAGTTGCATCTTGAGTGCGTCGAGGCCAAGCCCCTTATGCGCCGAGGTGGCGCAGATTTGCGGAAACGCCGCCTTGTGCATTCGCGCCGCGGCATCGCTCGCGCGCGTCACCGCGCCGATTTCCTCAGGGCCAAGCTTGTCGATCTTGGTTAGCACGACGGCAAAGGACACCGCCGCCTCGTCCAACAGGTCCATCACCGCCTCGTCGAGGTCGAGCACGCCGCGCCGCGCGTCGATCAGAAGCGCGACGCGCCGCAGGCTCGCGCGGCCGCGCAGATAGGCGAAGATCAGCTTCTGCCACTCCGCCGTCATGGTCTTCGACGCCTTGGCATAGCCGTAACCGGGCAGGTCGGCGAGCATGAGCCGATCGCCCAGCGTGAAGAAGTTGATCTCGCGCGTGCGCCCCGGCGTGTGGGATACGCGCGCCAGCGTCTTGCGGTTGGTCAGCGCGTTGATCAGGCTCGACTTGCCGGCGTTGGAACGGCCGACGAAGGCGATCTCCGGCGCGCCCTGCGGCGGCAGGCTGTTGATGTCGCCGGTGCCCCAGATGAAGTCGCAGGACCCCGCGAACAGCTTGCGCGCCGCGGCCAGCGTCTGGGCATCGTCCTCGCGGTTCACGATTCCGCTTCGGTCTTGCCGCCCGTCAGGCGCTGCACCAGGTTGTCCAGCCGCAGGTTCTTGAACAGATGCACCTCGACGCCCTGGCGGCGCATGATGAACCATTGCTGCGCCACGCCCAGGATGTTGTTCCAGGTGTAGTAGATCACCAGTCCCGCGGGGAACGTCGCGAACATGAAGGTGAACATGATCGGCATCAGGCCGAACATGCGCGCCTGCACCGGATCGGCCGGCGCCGGATTGAGCTTGGTCTGCACCCATTGGGTGATGCCCATCAGGATCGGCCAGATGCCGATCGACAGGAAGGCCGGAAGGAAGCTCGGCACCGAATAGGGCAGAAGCCCGAACAGGTTGATGATCGAGGTCGGATCGGGCGCCGAGAGGTCGTGGATCCAGCCGTAGAACGGCGCCTGCCGCATCTCGATGGTGACGAAGAACACCTTGTAGAGCGAGAAGAACACCGGGATCACCAGAAGCTGCGGCACGCATCCGCTGACGGGATTCACCTTCTCGCGCTTGTAGAGTTCCATGATCGCCGCCTGCTGTTTCTGCGGATCGTCGGCGAAGCGCTCCTTGATCTTCTCCTGCTCGGGCTGGACCTTCTTCATCTTGGCCATGGTCTTGGCCGAGGCGTTGGCGATCGGGAAGGTTATCAGCTTCACCACCACGGTGAGCAGCAGGATGGCGAGCCCGAAATTGCCGAGCAGCTTGTAGAACTGGTCCAGCACCCAGAACAGCGGCTGGGTGATGATCAGGAACCAGCCCCAGTCGATCGCCATGTCGAAGCGCTGGATGCCCAGCGTGCTGCCGTAATGGTGCAGCGTGTCGACCACCTTGGCGCCGGCGAAGAGATGATGCGTTACCGATGTCGCGCCGCCGCCGGCCGCCGCGGTGTGCGCGCCCAGCCGGTAATCGGCCTGATAGGCCTTGGTGCCGCCGAAGGGCGAGCCGCGATAGGCGCCGTCGTAATTCTCGCCTTGCGGCGGAATGACCGCGGCCATCCAGTATTTGTCGGTGATGCCGACCCAGCCGCCGGTCGACGAGAACGTCTTGGGCGGCGTGTCGTCGTTCTTGAAGTCGTCGTAGCCGGCATCCTTCAGCGTGCCGTCCGCGACACCGACGAAGCCCTCATGCAGCACCCAATAGCGCTGTCCCGGCGGCACGCCGTCGCGCACCACCAGCGCGTAGGGATAAAGCGTCGCCGCCGCGCCGCCCCTGTTCGTCACGCTGTCGGTGACGGTGAACATGAACTTGTCGTCCACCGCGATGGTGCGGGTGAAGACCAGGCCATGGCCGTTGTCCCAGGACAGCGTCACCGGATGATCGGGCGATAGGGTCGTTCCGCCGATCTGCTTCCAGACCGTCTTGTCGTCCGGCAGCGCCTGGTTCACGCCTTGCGCATTGCTCCAGCCGAAATCGACGAAGTACGGATAGGCCGTGCCCTTGGGCGCCAGCAGCACGATCTCCGGGCTCTTGGTGTTGGAGGTCTCGTGATAATTCTTGAGCCGCAGGTCGTCGAGCCGCGCGCCCTTGAGCAGCAGCGAGCCGTCGAGCGCCGGGGTCTCGATCTTGACGCGCGCCCCGCCCGCCGCCAGCGCGGCGACGCGCGTCATCTGGGCGTTGGCCCCGCCGCCCAGCGACGGTACGCCGGCCGGCGTCGCGGCCGGATGCTTCTCGGCGCGCGCGACGGCCGCGCGGCGCGCCTGGTCCGCCTTCATCGCCGGCTCGCCGACGAAATATTGCCAGGCGAAGAAGATCGCCACGGACAGAAGCGTGGCGACGATCAGATTGCGGTTGTTGGCGCTGTTGTTCATCGATGACCTATCGGGGCGGAACGGGATCGTAGCCCGATGCTCCGCCGAGCCAAGAAATGGGGTGACACCGGGCGAGCCGACGGGCGGCCAGCCCCAGGCCTTTCAGCGGGCCGTGGGTTTGGATCGCGTCGATCGCATAATGCGAGCAGGTGGGCTGAAAGCGGCAGGCCGGGGGAAACAAGGGCGACAGAACGGCGCGATAGAACCGGATGGGCGCCACCAGCGCCGCGACCGCGATCCCGCGCAGAGTCTGACGAACCGGCTTCACTGGCTTTCTCCCGGGCGGCCGAGCTTGAGATGGGCCGCGCGCAGCGCCTGGGCAAGGTCGGATTTGAGGTTCTCGAACGGACGGGCGACCGTGTCGCGCCGCGCCACCAGAACATAGTCGGTGCCCGGGACCGCGGATAGGGGAAGAACTTCGGCCGCGACCGCCCGCAGCCGCCTTTTGGCCCGGTTGCGCACCACCGCGCCGCCGATCTTGCGGCTGGCGGTAAATCCCACGCGAACGTCCGTCCCGGCCGGATTGGCACAGATTTCCAAGGTCAGGCCGGGAGTGACACGGCGGATGCCCCGTGCCGCGCGCAGGAAGTCGCTGCGTTGTTTGAGGCGGACCATCGCCTGCCCCTCTTTGGGGCCGGGAGGCTCAGGCGGAGAGCTTCTTGCGGCCATGGGCCCGACGGCGGGCCAATATCTTGCGGCCGCCCGCGGTGGCCATCCGTGCGCGAAAGCCATGGCGCCGCTTGCGGACGATCTTGCTCGGCTGATAGGGGCGCTTCATCGGATTTCTCGGGACTTTTCAAGGCGTCGAAAGAGGGCCGGGTTCTATGGCCTCACTAGTGGGCTGTCAACCGCGACCGGCAGGGCGGTCGTGCCACCCCATCCCCTAGGAATTGCCGCCTGCTTGGGGCTTTATGCCGGCCATGTTTGGACGCATCCGCGCCCGCCTGGCCGAAGCCTATGGGCTTGTCGCCCATAGCCTATCCGGCCGCCTGCTGCTCCTGACCCTGCTCTATGTGATGCTGGCGGAGGTTCTGATCTTCGTGCCGTCGGTGGGCCATTATCACCGCGAACTGCTCGACAACCATATCGAATCCGCCGAGCTGGCGGTCCTGCCCTTCACCGAGCCGGGCGGCGACCAGCTGTCCGGCGACGTCCGCGCCATCCTGCTGCAGCGCGCCGGCGCGATGCAGGTGCTGCTCAAGAATGCCGACCGCCGCCAGCTCTTCCAGGTGGACGGCGAGGTCGGCTGGATCGATTCCACGATCGACCTGACCGATGCCGGCATCGCCACCGACATGATCGATGCGCTCGATTGTCTGTGGCACGACGGCAACCGCATCCTGCACGTCATCGCGCCGACCCACATCAAGACGGCCGACAGCATCGGCATCATCCTGAGCGAGCAGCCGATCCGCGCCCAGCTTCTGGGCTATGCCGACCGCGTCGTCGTCACGGGGCTCATCGTCTCCTTGATCACCGCGCTGCTCGTCTTCGCGAGCCTCTATCTCGTCCTCGTGCGCCCGATGCGCCAGGTGACCGAGGCGATGGTGTCCTTCCAGGACAATCCCGAGGATCCCGCCCGCATCGTCCAGGCCAGCGCGCGCCGCGACGAGATCGGCATCGCCGAACGCGCGCTCGCCGCCATGCAGCGCGACCTCTACGGCTTTCTGCAGCAGAAGACGCGGCTGGCGGCGCTCGGCGCCGCGGTGGCGCGCATCCAGCACGATCTGCGCAACATCCTCGCCAACGCCCAATTGGCCTCGGACCGTCTGAAGGCGGTGGACGACCCGGTGGTGAAGAAGCTGGCGCCCCGCCTCGTCGCCTCGATCGACCGCGCCGTCTCGCTCGCCACCAATACGCTGCGCTATGGCCGCGCCGACGAAAGGCCGCCGCGGCGACGGCTGGTCGATCTCGCCGCGCTCGTGGCGGAAGCGGGCGACGATGCCGTCGAGGCGCGCATCGCGCCGATCGAAATCTGCTTGCGCAACGACATCGCCGCCGATCTCACGGTCGACGCCGACGCCGAGCAGCTTTATCGCATCGTGCTGAACCTGATCCGCAACGCGGTGGAGGCGCTGGTCGAGCGCGGCACGCCGGGCAGCATCCAGGTCGCCGCCCGCCGGCAAGGCCAGCGCGTCGCGATCGAGATCGCCGATGACGGACCCGGCATCGCCCCCCATCTGCGCACCCGGCTGTTCCAGCCTTTCGCGACCGCCGCGCGCGCCGGCGGCTCGGGCCTGGGCCTCGCCATCGCGCGCGATCTGGCCCGTGCCCATGGCGGTGACATCGTCCTGGTCTCGACCGGCGAGAACGGCACGACGTTCCGCATCGAGATTCCGGACCGCGAATTGCTCTAGGATGGCCTGGTTGGGCGATATTCGAGGGGGAATGCCATGAGAACGTTTCTGCTGACGCTGGCGGCGATCGTCGTGCTGCTCGTCGCGGCCGCCGCCGCGATCTGGTTCAGCGGTTCGACGGCCGCGGTCGTCACCGCGCTCTTCGGGCCGCATCATGGCTGGGATTTGAAGTACAAGGTGGCCGCGCCGGACTATGCCGATGCCGCCTCCTGGGCCGCGCTGCCGGGTAAGCCCGGACCGGCCGGCCTCGTGCCCGCGGGCGTCGCGCCGTCGCCGGCCGATCCGAAGGTGGACGTCTTCTTCATCCATCCGACCGGCTACATGAACGGCGCCGACTGGAATTCGCCGCTCGATGCCGACAGCCAGACGGAAGAGAACACGCGCTGGATGATGGCCAACCAGGCCAGCGCCTTCAACGGCTGCTGCGCGATCTATGCGCCGCGCTATCGCGAAGCCTCGATCTTCCGCTATGTCGGCGCCAAGCCCGAGCTGTTCAAGAAGGCCGGCGACTTCGCCTATGCCGATGTCGATCGCGCCTTCAGCTACTTCCTGGAGCATTATTCCAAGGGCCGGCCCTTCATCATCGCCAGCCACAGCCAGGGCACCGAGCACGGCTTCAACCTGATCAAGCGGCGGATCGACGGCACGCCGCTGGCGCAGCGCCTGGTCGCGGCCTATCTGATCGGCGGCGGCATCACCGACAAGGCGGTCGACGCCCTCAAGACCGTGCACGCCTGCGCGTCGCCGACCGATCTGCACTGCGTCATCCATTGGGCGACCTATGGCGAAGGCGCCACGCCGGTGCGCACCGACACGAAAGACAAGCTGCTCTGCGTCAATCCGCTGACCTGGCTGCGCGACGGGCCGCTCGCGCCGGCCGCGCTGAACAAGGGGTCGGTGCCGTCCAGCGGACGGTTCCAGATCAAATTCTGGGGCAGCGACAGGTCGAGCGGCGTGCAATTCCCACCGCTCGCCGCGCCGCTGAAGGGGCATACGACGGCCGCCTGCCGTGGCGGCTTCCTCTTCGCGCAGGATCAGAAGGGCAGCGAATTCAACCGTCTCGCCATCGTCGGCAAGAACTATCACGGCCTCGACTATCCGCTCTTCGCGATGGACATCCGCGAGAATGCGCAGGCGCGCGTCGCGGCCTATCTGGCGCAGCCGCCGTCCGGCCCCTGACACGAAGCCCGTTGGCATGGTCTGGAATCCGCAAGCCTATCTCGCCCATGCCGACGAGCGGACGCGTCCGGCCGCCGAGCTGCTCGCGCGCATTCCCGACGCGGCGCCGGCGCGCGTCGTCGATCTGGGCTGCGGTCCGGGCAATTCGACGGCGCTGTTGCGCGCGCGCTGGGCCGAGGCGCGGATCGAGGGCCTCGATTCCTCCGCCGACATGCTGGCGCAGGCGAAGAAGTCCGGCATTGACGCGGACTGGATCGAAGCCGATGTCGCGCGTTGGACGGCAACGGCGCCCTACGACGTGATCTTCTCCAATGCGACGTTCCAATGGCTCGGCGATCACGCCACGCTCCTGCCGCGCCTCATTGGCTTCGTGACGCCCGGCGGCACCTTCGCCTTTCAGGTGCCGCACAACATGGGCGCGGCGAGTCACGCCGCGATGCGCGAGACGGCGGCGCGCGGCCCGTGGTCCGCCCGGCTTGCCAATGTCCGCGAGATCGCGGTGCTGGAGCCGTCCGCCTATTACGATCTCCTCCGACCGCATGCCGCGTCGGTCGACATCTGGGAGACCGAGTATCTGCATGTGCTCCAAGGCGCGGACGCCGTCTATCACTGGGTCAGCGCCACGGGCCTGCGCCCCTTCGTGCAGGCGCTCGATGGCGCCGAACGCGATGCTTTCATCGCCGAATACAAGCAGCGTCTGAACGCCGCTTATCCGCTGCGCGCCGACGCCACGACGCTGTTCCCGTTCAAGCGGCTCTTCGCGGTGGCACGAGCATAGAAACCCCACAGCGCTGCATTGCTTGACCATTACGTGGACTTAACGTCCCTATGCCCCCTGGAGTTGAGGTGGGCATGCGCATGCGCAAGGTTTTGACGATTCTGGGCGCGGCGGCCTGCCTGGCCTTGTTGTCGCCCAGCAGCGCACAGATGGGCGTAACGATCGGCGGTGCCAAGTCCGACGCGGATTCGCACAAATCCGGCGGCTGCCACGGTCCGTTCTGCATCGGCGTCGACGGCAAGACGGTCGAGAAGGTCCTAACGCCGGCGGACAAGCCTGCCAAGGACGCGCCGTCCGCGGCCCCTTCGCCGCAAGGAGCGAGCACACAAATCTGCGTCTACAAATTCAACGACCTGAATGGCAACGGCCATCGGGATTTCGGAGAGCCGCCTTTGGGCGGCTGGATCTTCACGCTCAGCTCCGCGAACTTTGGTCCGGTCCCCCTTATCGCGACAGGATCGGGGGGCGGTAGTTGCTTCACGACGGTCTTTCCGGCCGGCAGCTATACGGCAACCGAGACGGCGCAATCGGGTTGGCTGGCGACGACACCCGGAGGCCAGTCACAGACCTTTGCGCTCACGCCGGGACAAAATATCGATCTGTTCTTCGGCAATCGCCAATTGCAAACGACCCTTCCCGGCGTCGTCTGCATCACCAAATACAACGACCTGAACGGCAACGGCGTGCGCGATTCCGGCGAGCCGGCGCTGTCGGGCTGGCTCTTCACGGTGAAGAATTCGGCCGGCGCCATTGTCGATTTCGGCACCACCAATGCGCAAGGCCAGTTCTGCACAACCCATCCGTTGTCGGCCGGAACGGCGACCGCCTCCGAGGCGGCGCAGACCGGCTGGGTCAGCACCGATCCGGGCGGCACGATACCCACCAAATCTCTGACGGTCGTCGCCGGCGCCACGACCTATGTCGTCTTCGGCAATCGGATACCACCGCCGCCGCAGACGGGGCAGATTTGCGTCGCCAAATTCAATGACTTGAACGCCGACGGAATCCGCAATTCGGGCGAGCCGCTGCTGGCGGGCTGGCAGTTCACGATCGCCGGCCCATCCGGTCCACTCACCTTGACCACCGCCGCAAACGGCACGGCCTGCACGCCGGTGAGCCTGACACTGGGCTCGTATGTCGTCACCGAAGTGACGCAGTCCGGCTGGATCAGCACCGCCCCGGGCGGGACGTCGCCCCACCGGACCGTCACGGTTCTGCTCGGTCCCAGCACCAACAACCTGATGTTCGGCAACGCGCACACCGTGCCGGGGCAAATTTGCGTCGACAAATACTGGGATCAAAATCGCAACAACCAGTTCGACAGTGGCGAGCCGCTCCTGCCCGGCTGGACCTTCACCGTGCGCAACGGTTCGGGCGTCGTGGTCGGGACGGGCGTGACCGATGCTCAGGGGCGCTACTGCACCGCGCCGGGCTTGGCGCTCGGCACCTATGACGTCACCGAAACCCCGCAGCCCTGGTGGGTGAGCACCGATCCGCAGGGCCCGCCGATGGCCTCGCCGCCCTGGCACAAAGCGGTGACCGTGGTCGCGACGCACGTCGCCGAGGTCCGCTTCGGCAACATCAAATCCGGGCGGCTATGCGTCTTGAAATACAACGACCTGAACGGCAACGGACAACAGGATCCGGGCGAGCCGCCGCTGGCCGGCTGGAGTTTCCGCACCCGCTATACGAACGCGACCTCGGCGGCCGAAGACACGATCACCACCGATGCCAACGGCCTGGCCTGCATCGACTTGCCCCCCGGGGCCAATCAGCAGATCGACGAGATCCAGCAGCCGGGATGGGGCAGCACCGATCCGGTCGGCATTCCGTTTGGCTCGGGGCATTTCTGGACCTACAAGATCTACACCATCGTGGCGGGCCAGACGACCAAGGTCAGCATCGGCAACCGCTTGGGCGGTCCGGTGTCCGGTCACGTCTGCATCGTCAAATACAACGACGTCAATCGCAACGCCGTGTTCGACCCGGGCGAATGGAAGCTTTCGGGCTGGCACATCACCGTCAAGACCGCGTCGGGAACGACGGTTGGCACGCTGGTCACGACCACGGGCGCGCCGGCCTGCATGGACCTGCCGGTCGGAAGTTACGTCGCCACCGAAACGATGCAGTTCGGCTGGCGGAATTCCGATCCGCCGGGAGTCTCGCCGCAGAAGAGCTTCACGATCGGCTCCGGGCAAAGCGTCAATCTGGTCTTCGGGAACTACCAGATCCCGCTGCCGTGACGGTCAGTCGCCCAGCGCGACGCCTTCGCGCCGGGGATCGGCGCCGCCGACATAGCCGCCGGGCACGCGCTGGATGATGTGCAGCCCGCTTTCCAGGTCGTAGAGCACCACGGTGTGCCCCATCGCGGTCAAGGGATCGCGCAATGCCTCGAGCGATGTCCCCTTTTCCAGCAGCGTCGGCCCGTTGGGATTCATCGGATGGGGCAGCGCCGCGGCCTCTTGCGGCGTCAGGCCGCCGTCGATCATCGCGATCAGCGATTGCGCGACATAATCGATGATCGCCGGTCCGCCCGGCGAGCCGGTGGCGATGGCGAACTTGCCCGCCCCGTCGAACACGATGGTCGGCGACATCGCGCTCATCGGCCTTTTTCCCGGGCCGGGCGCGTTGGCGACGGGCTTGCCGTCGCGCACCGGATCGAAGGAGAAATCGGTCAGCTCGTTGTTCAGGAAGAAGCCATTCGCCATCGTCTCCGAGCCGAAGGCGAATTCGATCGTCGTGGTCATCGACACGACCTGGCCGCGATCGTCGACCACCGACAGATGCGACGTGCCGGGAAGCTGCTCGCTCTTCTGCGGCGCGTAATCCGCGCGCTTGTCCGGCGGCGTCCCGGCCTCAGCCAGACCCATGTCCTTGGCCGGATCGATCAGCACGGAACGCTGCGCCAGATACGCGCTGTCCAGAAGCCCGCGCACCGGCACGTTGATCACGTCGGGATCGCCCAGATACATCGCGCGGTCGGCGAAGGCGAGGCGGCTCGCCTGGGTGAAGAGATGCACTTCGCTGAGGGAATTGGGCGCCAGATCGCTTTGCGGAAAGCGCTCGAGCATGCCCAGGATCTGCAGCACCGCGACGCCGCCGGAACTCGGCGGACCCATCGAGCACAGCCGATAGCCGCGATAGGCGCCGCACACCGCCGGCCGCTCCACCGCGCGATAGTCGGCCAGGTCCTTCAGCGTCATGCCGCCCGGATTGATCGGCGCGTGCCGCACGGCCCAGACGATGTTCTTCGCGATCCTGCCGCGATAGAATGCCTTCGCGCCGCCCTTCGCGATCCGCTTCAGCGTCGCGGCGAATTTCGGATTCTTCAGGATCTCGCCCGGCGCCACCGGCGTGTTGTCGGCGTGATAGAAATAGCGCTTGAAGTCGGGCATGCGCGCCATCTGCGGAAATTGGCGCAGCTCCGCGGCCAGCTTGCGGCTCACCGGAAAGCCGTGCTCCGCCAGCTTGATCGCCGGCGCGAACAGCTTGGCCCAGGGCAGCCGCCCGTATTTCTTGTGCACCAGGTCGAGCAGCGCGACGACGCCGGGAACGCCGGTCGAAAGTCCGCCGGGGATGGCGTCGAAATGCGGTCGCGGCTTGCCGTCGTCGCCCAAGAACATGCCCGGCGTCGCCGAGGCCGGCGCGGTCTCACGGCCGTCGAAGCTCTTCACCGACTTTGTCTTGGGGTCGTAGAGCATCAGGAAGGCGCCGCCGCCGATGCCCGACGATTCCGGCTCGACCAGGGTCAGAACGAGCTGCGCCGCGATCGCGGCGTCCACCGCCGATCCGCCCTGGCGCAGCATCTGCCGCCCGGCCTGCGCCGCAAGCGGGCTTGCCGCCGCGATCATGTGACGCTTGGCGGGGGGCGCGTCGGCCGCCGCCGCCGGCCAGCCGAGCGCCAGGACGCAACCGACGGCACACACCAGACGCCGCACCGAAACCATCGAAGTCCTCGCTCTTTCCGCGTCGTTCTGCAAACGATAGCCTGCGTCGCATGGTACGCCCAGGCGCGCGCAATCTCATAACCGATGTGGCGGGGCTGCGCGTGGGGAATGCGCAAGACCCGCGCGCGCTGACCGGCGCGACCGTGATCACCGCGGACCGTCCCTTCAACGCCGTCGTCGACGTGCGCGGCGGCGCGCCCGGGACGCGCGAGACCGACGTGCTCGATCCGCTCAATCTGGTCGGTCAGGCCGACGCCATCGTGCTCTCCGGCGGGTCGGTCTACGGGCTCGAGACCGCTTCGGGCGTCGTAGCGGCCTTGGCGCAGGCCGGGCGCGGCTTTCGCATGACACCCGAAGCGCCGCCGGTGCCTATCGTGCCGGCGGCGATCCTGTTCGACCTCACCAATGGCGGCGACAAGGAATGGGGCGCGCAGACGCCTTACAATGCCCTCGGTCGCGCGGCGTATGGCGACGCGAGCGCAAGCTTTCCGCTCGGCAATGTTGGCGCCGGCCTGGGCGCGCGGGCCGGTGCCTACAAAGGCGGGCTCGGCAGCGCATCCGCCGTCACCGAGGACGGTTTCGCGGTCGGGGCGCTGGTGGTGGTCAATGCGCTCGGCTCGCCGGTGATGGCCGGCAGCGGCGTCTTCTGGGCGTGGCCGTTCGAGCAGGACGGCGAATTCGGGGGCCGTGTGCCGAAGGACGGAACGCGCGCCGATCTCGATCTGCCGTCCGACCTGAAAGGCGCGCCGCGCGCCGGAACCAATACGACGATCGCCATCGTGGCCCTGGATGCCGATGTCAGCCGCGTGGAACTGAAGCGTATCGCGATCATGGCGACCGACGGCATGGCGCGCGCCCTGCGCCCGGCTCATACGCCGTTCGACGGCGATCTGGTCTTCGCGCTGTCGACCGGCCGCCGGCCGGTGCCGGAGCCGCGCGCCCGTCACCTCATGCGGCTGGGCAGCATCGCCGCCGACACGCTGGCCCGCGCCATCGCGCGCGGCGTCTATGAAGCGGCAACGCTGGGGCCGATGCGCAGTTATCGCGACATCTTTTTTTCGGGAGGTTCACATGGATAAAGAACAAAGCTTCATTCTGCCGCGCCGCGCCTTCGTGACCACGCTGGTCGCCGGCTTCACCCTCGCCGCCGGGCCGGTCAGCGCCGACGCGATCGTCACCGACGCGAACGGATTGGAGGCCGGCGAGGTGTCGATCCCCGTCGCGGACGGCGTCATCCCGGGCTATCGCGCCCGTCCCGCCGGCGTCCGGCACGCCGCCGTCGTGCTGGTGATCCAGGAAATCTTCGGCGTGCACGAGCACATCAAGGATCTGTGCCGCCGTCTCGCGCATGCCGGCTACTACGCCATCGCGCCGTCGCTCTATGCGCGCCAGGGCGATCCCGGCAAATACGACATGCCGCACATCATGGACCTGATGAAGGATATCGTCGCCAAGGTGCCGGATGCGCAGGTGATGACCGACCTGGATTCCACCGTCGCTTTCGCGAAGGGCGAGGGCGCCGCGACGCGAAAACTCGCCATCACCGGGTTCTGCTGGGGCGGGCGCGTCGTATGGCTCTACGCGGCGCACAGCCGCGCGCTTAAGGCCGGCGTCGCGTGGTACGGCCCGCTCGCCGGCACCGACAACGATCTGCGTCCGCACACCGCGATCGAGCTTGCCGGCGAGATGAAAGCCCCGGTGCTCGGTCTCTATGCCGGCCAGGACCACAACATCACCGCCGACGACATCGATGCGATGCGCAAGGCGCTGGCCGCGTCCGGCAACGCCGCCTCGCGCATCGACGTCTTCGCCGACGCGCAGCACGGCTTCAACGCCGACTACCGCCAGACCTACAACGAGGCGGACGCCAAGGCAGGCTGGGCGCGGATGCTGGCGTGGTTCCGGGACAATGGCGTTGTTTGAGCGAATAGGGAGTAGCGAATAGGGCCCCAATTCGCTACTCGCCATTCGCTATCTGACGAACACCCGCACTTCGCTCGACGTCGCGCCGGGGTCAGTCGCCGAGGCGACGGCCAGCCGCGAGGCCGGCACGCCCATGTCGGTCATCGAGCGCAGCACTTCCTGCGCATGCGTCTTGGCCGAGGTCTGCGCAATCTGCACCGCCGCCGCGGTGCCGCGCGTCGGGGCGACGGCGACGACCGAGAAGCCCGCATTCGGCTTGGTCTGCAGCGCCTGGCTGAGCGCGGCGTAGAGGATCTGCTGATAGTCGACGCCGGGACGGTCGAAGCGGATCACCACCAGCGGCGTGCCGGCATAGGAGAGGGTGGAGGCCGACATCGGCCCGCCGGCGGACGCGGCGATCGGCGCGCTGCCCAGATCGGCGCCGTAAAGCTCGCCGTTCTTGATCGCCGCCGCCAGGGTGGTGAGGTTGGCGCGCTCATTGGCGACATAGGCCGTCTGGCGCTGGGTATCTTCCGCCGCCGCCTTCAGCAGCCGGTCGATCAGCACGATGGTCTGGTTGGTCTCGTCTTCCAGCACGGCGAGCTGGCGATGATCCTCGTCCACCGCGCCGGACACGTTGTAGGTCGCCTGGATCTGGTCGAGAGCATAATGCGCCGACGAGGAATCCGACGCGATCGCGGCGCTCAGCGCGTTGAGCGAATTGATGTTGCCGGACAACTGGTCCAGCGAGGACTGGGCGTTGTTCCACTCGGTCACCAGCTCGGGATTGCCGCGCGTGGTGCCGACTTGAAGCCGGGTCGTGATGCGCGCCTTGGATTCGTGATAGGCGCCCGCCGCATCGGCGCCTTGGTTGCGCAGGTCGGTCAGATGCGTCGCGTTGGCCGCAAGATGGTCTTCCAGGGACTGGATCTGGCCGCGCAGGGTCGCGATGGTCGTGCTGACCGCGGTGCCGGTGTTGCTGCCCGTTTCGATCGATACCGGCGTGATCGCGACGACCGGCGCGGGCCCGGTGGCCGGCCCCGAAGAGGCGGAAGGTGCGGTCGGCAATGTCCCCGCCATGGTGCCCGGCATCGTCGCGGCAGGTGCCGCTGGCGCCGCGGATTGATCGGCGGGCGCGGGCGCCGGCGTGGCGCCGCTGTCGGCCTGGTCGGGGAACAGCGATTCGTCGAGGTCGGAGCAGCCCGCAAGGCCAAGGCCCGCCGCAATCGCCAGGACGCCAATGAAGCGCGATGTCCATCCCGCGCCGGTCGCCCGATTTCCCCTCATCTGCCGATCTCCGCGCCGCCGGTAGGCTTGTCGTCAGCCGCCGGCCTCATCCACCAAGCGAATCGCGCGACACTGAGGTTACGCGAGTCCTGGCCGCAGTCTTAACCAGCGGGGGCGGCGCAAACAAGGGTGCGCAATGACGCTTTCTGGGGAGATTTTCGCCGGAGCGCAAAGGACTTGTGCCAATTCCGCGCGTGGGCAAGCCGCGCGCGCCGTGCCGGCGGTTGCGCTTGCCTTTGCCCGCGCCCCACAATAGGTTCGCCGCCCTTAAACGCACTCGTAGCTCAGCTGGATAGAGCACCAGACTACGAATCTGGGGGTCGGGAGTTCGAATCTCTCCGAGTGCGCCACGCCTAGCTTTTGTTTGCGAGCGGAGCGAGCTTACAAAAGCTGGCGCCCCGCCGAAGCGCAGCGAAGGCGGGCTGTCAGCCGCCAGTTCGCAGTTTCATCCTGTCCGGTGCGCCATTCTCTCGTGAGATCAGGCGTTGAGGCCACCGGCTTCCTTTTGGGGTTGTTTCTGAAATTGCAGGCCTTTCAGTCTCGGCCATCGTCAGCGTCGCGGATAGGCCGTCCGGCACACGGAGACTACCGTATCACGAAGCCAGCGATGTGCCGGGTCGGCGTCCATTCGGGGATGCCACATCGCCGAAATCACGATCTCCGGCGTGCGAACCGGAAGCTCGAAGCTCTGAAGTCCTGCTGTCGCTACCTGGTCGTTCGCGAGGGTATTGCCCAGGCACGAGCGCGGTACGAGTGCGACCAAATCCGAGTGACGCGCGATCCGCATCGCATCGGGAAATCCCGGCACGACAACGGATATCGTCCGTCGAAGCCCAAGTTCTTCCAGGGCGTCGTCGACGGGTCCGGTGAATTCCCCTTTCCGTGATGCAATGACATGATCGCAAGCTGCATATCTTTCGGGTGAAATGTCTGTGCCCGAAAGAAGCGGATGCCCAATCCGAGCCACCCCAACGTATCTGTCTCGAAACAAAGACTGTGTGCGAGCCTCTGGCGCGAAGGCACCCAGCACGCCGATCTCCAAGTCAATTTGCCCCTCCCGAAGCGGGCGCGCATCCTTTTCGGGCTTGGGCGCGAAACGCAGGCGGACGCGCGGCGCGGCCTTGGTGATCGCTGCGACCAGGGAAGCGGACAAGACGTCCACAAACCCTTCGTTGGCCCTAATGGTGAAGGTCCGCTCGAGCGAAGCGATGTCCAGATGGCTGACATGTGGGCGCAGGACCGCTAGCACGTCCCGGCTAAGCGCATGGACGCGCTCGCGCAAATCGGCAGCGTAGGGCGTGGGAACGAGCCCGCGCCCGGCTCGCACGAGTAGCGGATCGCCCGTTGCCAACCGAAGGCGCGTCAGCGTCCGGCTCATGGCGGAAGAACTTAGGCCGAGGCGACGGGCCGCCCCAGTCACGCTGCCTTCGGCAAGCAGCGCGTCCAGCGCAACGAGCAGGTTCAGGTCCACATCATCCATGGCCGAACCCTATTCCGTTGGTCCATAATGACATAGCGTCTCATGCAACTATATTGTGCGTACTGTGCGTCTGTTGCAATCAAGTCCGGGCTGCTATCAGCGGCGCATGAGTACCTTATGGTCCCGTCTGTTCCGTGCCCGGCGAAGGAAGGGTCCCATTACCGACAAGCACCTGCTCCTCGTCGGAGCATCCCGCGGTCTCGGCCTCGCGATGGCTGCGGAGTTCCTGAAAAAGGGATGGAATGTCGTCGGCACGGTGCGTGGCAGTGCCAGGACCAAGCTGCACGACCTGGCAGATGAATATGAGGGCCGTGTCGAAATCGAGTCCCTCGACATGACCGAACCGGATCAGATCGCGGCGCTGCACAACCGTCTCACCGGCCGCAGCTTCGATATTCTGTTCGTGAACGCGGGTACCGCCAACGCCAATGACGACGCCATCTCAGATGTATCGACGCAAGAGTACGCACGCGTGATGGTCACCAATGCGCTGAGCCCAATGCGCGTGATCGAAAGGTTGCAGAACCTTGTATCGCCAAAAGGCATGATCGGTATCATGTCGTCGGGACAGGGCAGCATCAGCAGCAACACGAACGGACGCCACGACGTCTATCGCGGCACCAAAGCTGCCCTGAATATGCACATGCGAAGCTACGCCGCCCGCCATGCAGGAGAGCCCCGCGCGTTGGTGTTGATGGCTCCGGGCTGGATCCGCACCGACTTGGGCGGTCCGAACGCGCCGGTCAGCACCGAGGACGCCATCCCGAAGGTGGTGAACGTGCTTCTCGCGCAGCAGGGCAAACCCGGTCTGCAATACCTTGACCGTGAAGGGCACACCGTTCCGTGGTGAACGCTCGCCGCGTCCGGCGCGCTGGCTGACCAATTCGGGACAACGACTCTTAATAGATGGTCGGGCGCATCGGGGAACTGAACGTGATCGAAGCAAAGCCTCTATCGGCATGGGGGACGAGGACGTGGCTGTTCGTCCTGTTATCTGTGTGCGTGATCGCACCGCTTTCGCTTTTCGTACACGATTACATGCTTGAGGCACTGAAGGTTCCCTATCCGAAGACACCGGGCCTTCCGATGGCTGTCAAATTTCTCGACGAACTCGTTCGGCTTTTCGCGCTCGCCCTCCTGTGCCGTCTGTCGCGCCCGCAACTTCAGGGCCTCTCCAGAATTGCGGCGGCGTTCCTTGCGGGATTGCTCGTCATCATGTTGAACGAAACGCTGCGCGTCTTCAGCATCGAGAGTGTGGTCATTGGAAACTGGCTGTACGCGGCGCTCGACATTGCTCCGCGGGCACTCTCCCTGCTTGCGGGTGGCATTGCGGTTGCTTGGATCGGGTTGGGCGGCCAGAAACGCCGAAATGTGGCGATTGCCATACTCCTGATCTCTGCTCTTGAGGTATTCGTGCTTCACCCCGCGCTCGACGCCGTGGCCACAGCACTCAAGCACAGCCTTTCGGAACCGGCGCCCCTCTACACCGGCCCCTATCCCTTCAAGATAAATCTCATCGTCTACGCCACATTTGTCGAACCCACGATTGCGGCCTTTGCGATGGTGGCGGTCGCCTGGCCCGTGCTGAGACACAAAACGCTGCGCCGGATTCTGGCGTTTGCGGCATTGCTGCTTCTCGTAAGAGGGCGGTTCTTCGCGCTTTTCGTCGAGAGCTTCTGGGTCAGGCAACCGCTGCCAACAGCGTTTCTCGCCGAGAGCCAGTTTTTCCTCGAGACGCTAGTGCTGGGCCTGCTCGTGGCGCTCGCCTGGAGTTGCGCAGTGAGGATTCAAGGCGGTGAGCGGACGAGGTGAGCGACGGGCGGCTGTGATTGACGACCTCCGTGCCGGAGGTCGAGCATGAGATTGCTGCGCACGCGATGTCCGTTTTTGGTCGGATGCAGACGTCTAGGCTCGCGCGACTATGAGTGACCAGTTCGCAGTTTCATCCTGTCGGGTGCGCCGCCTTTGTCGGCGGGCGGGCAAAGTAGCCGCCACGCCAACCCTACTTTGCCCGCCCGCCGAGTTCGCAGTTTCAACCGGCGCCCGCCGCGAGCCACTAGGGTTTTGAGACGATTGCGCGCACAATCCTTGACCGGAACATGGGTGGATGAATCGATGAAGCGTCCGTCGCGGGTCGTGTGGTCTGGTGCCGCAAGGCGATCGTTGTTGGGAGCGAGCATCCTTTTGGCGGCGAACGTCCCGGCGTTTGCCCAGGCCGGCGGTCCGGCCGTCTCATACTTCAACAGCTGCGTGCTGTCGTACAATGCGGGCAAGATGGACGAAGCCATAGCGGCCTGTGACAAGGCGATCGCGCTGGATCCCGGCAAGGCCGACGCGTATTTCGTGAAGGGCTCGGCGCTGTACGGCAACGGCAAGGTCGGCAGCGACGGCAAATACGAAGTGCCGCCCGGTACGGTGGAGGCGCTCAACAAATACCTCGAACTCGCGCCCAATGGCGGCCACGCCGCGGACGTCCACGCGATGCTCGATGCCTTGAAGTGACGGGCGGTTGACGTGCCGCCGGCACGAAGGGGCGCGATTATCGAAACTCTGCGTTTCGCGCGATCGTCTTTCGGCATCCCGGACCGGGCTTATGTTCATCCCTGTCAAAGGACGGGTCCTTCAAGGTGAACCGTCCCAATGTTGGGCCGAAGACGCGCGGTTCCCCCTCCCCGCGCGCTTCGGCCCAACGCTTTTCCGCCACAAATTCGAACCGATCTGCGCCGCGCGCAACACAGTGCCGCCGCCGTTGCGATTGAAGATCGCACCGAGACGCACGATTTGTGCTGCAGGGCTGGAGCGTAAGATGGGTTGGGTGATTTCGCATGTCGCGGCAGTGCTGGCGAGCGCGTTCGGGCTCTTGGCAGTGATGCATCTCGCCGGTCTTCGCCGCATGGCCGAGGTCTATGCGCGGCACGGCTATCCGCGCGGCTATCGCGAGGTCACCGGCGGGCTGTTCGCGGCCGCCGCGCTTCTGCTCGCCGTGCCGCAGACGCGGCTGGCCGGTTTCGGCGTCGCCGCGCTGGTGATGTTCCTGACCGCCACCACGCTGCTGCACCGGCGGCAATACGGCTACGCCGTGCCCGTCGTCGCGCTGCTATTTGCCCTGATTCCGGTTTCGCTTGGCGTTGCGGCGTGAAGCGCCGAGGCGCTCGGCGAGGAATTCGCCCAGCACTTCGACGCGCGCGGGCCTGGGGCCGCCCGGCGGCGTCACCCAATGCAGCGCGCTCGCCGGCATCGACCAGTCGGGCAGC
>Ga0265320_10000125_pt1 | contig 67011 bp, 39 predicted proteins | sample 4827metaG_FD_202087 | JGI IMG/M metagenome (GOLD analysis project Ga0265320, IMG submission 202087) | Rhizosphere microbial communities from Carex aquatilis grown in University of Washington, Seatle, WA, United States - 4-8-27 metaG | ecosystem: Host-associated > Plants > Roots > Rhizosphere >...
GGCGAGCAAGTCGGCGTCCGTGTCCTTGGCCGGATCCAGATTATCAGCGGTTACATTGGCGGAAGACGCAAATTTGGGGTCGCCGTTGGCCCAACTATCAGGCACGCCGTTACCCTTGTCATCCGTTACATTGGCCGAGTCCACCTGGTAATTAATCGCCGTGCCGTTGGAGAGGTGGATGGCGGTGGCGCCCTCGGCATGGCTCATGCGATAACCGATGGCCATGACCGAAAACACGAGCAAAGCGACGATCTGAATGACATTCATGGCGATGTTGACGCCGGTCGAGCCGCTCACGCCGCGATAGGCGATCCAGGAAATAAACAGCGAAAACACGACGCAGATGATGATCATCAGCAGCGGGCTGTCGTAACTGGAGCTAAAGGTGTCCGGCCAAAACTGCGCCGCCAGATAGCCACCGAGCATCGCGGTCACGCCGACCATCAGCCCAGGATAGACCCAGTAATACAGGTGGCTGGCCCAGCCCGTGAAAAACTTGATGACGCGGGCGAACTTATAGGCGTGGGTTTTGGACAGAAACGCCTGCTCCGCGTAAAAATACGATGACCCGGCACCGGGGTAGAGCTTGGACAGCTCGGCGTAGCTGATGGCGGTGGCCAGACATAGCATCAAGGCCACAAAGAATCCGAACCACATGGCCATGCCGGCGGTCGGCGCGCCATAGAGCGCTTGTTCTTCGTAGGTGAGCCAGAGGAAGGCGCCGGGAGCGATGAGCGCCATCGCGTTGAAGGTAAGCCCCGTGAGGCCCAAGGTGGGCTTCATTGTCGGAGCCGTTGGTGTGTTTGTATCGGCCATGGTTAATAAGTCGTTGGAAGGTTGAACTGACGCCATGAGTCATAGCAACCGTTGGGCCACAACGAGTTAAGAAACTAGTAAGAAAATATTAAAACCTGTTTGTTTTCCGTTTATATTTGCATCGCAACGAGTTAAGAAAAAGCAAAGGAATGGCATAATGTTATGAAAATTTCGTATATTCGTGGCACGGAAGGTGCTTAAAGGCAGCCACAACGCTCTCTCGCTCTTCTCATCTGGCCGTTTGTCGCGGCCCGATTCGGCGGGGGAACGTTAAGCTAAACCTTCAAACGACTTATAACCATGGCCGATAACACGACACCCACCAGTCCTTCCGCCAAGCCCACGCTGGGCCTGACCGGACTGACGAGTAATGCGATGGCGCTGATTGCTCCCGGCGCCTTCCTCTGGCTCACCTACGAAGAACAAGCGCTCTACGGCGCACCGATGGCTGGCCAAGCCATGTGGTTCGGCATCATCGCCGCGCTGCTGCTGTGCTTGGCGACGGCGGTCAGCTACGCGGAATTATCCAAGCTCTACCCGGGCGCAGGTTCTTCCTACTTCTACGCTGAGCAGGCCTTCCTTTCGAAACCTCATGCCTTCAAGTATGCCCGGGTCATCAAGTTCTTCACCGGTTGGGCCAGCCATCTATATTACTGGGTCTATCCCGGTCTAATGGTCGGCGTGACCGCGTTGCTGGTCGGCTATCTGGGCGGCACTCTATTCCCGAGCACTTTCAGTTCCAGCTACAGCAGCCCGTTATTGATGTTCCTGTTCTGCATCGTGTTTTCAATCGGCGTGTCTTACATCGCCTTCCGCGGCGTGGGCGGCACCACGGGGGTTAATCTCGCGATTAACATCATTCAGATTGGCGCTCTCCTGGTGTTCTCCGCCATCGCCTTGGGTTATCGCCTGAACCACCCGCAGGACTCGCAAGGCTGGCACCTCTCCAATGGCAATGTCATTAATTACAACGTCGACTCCGTCAACGCCCCGGGTCCCGATGGCAAAGACCAGCCGGACTCATGGCCCGATAGCACGCCGAAATACACCTCGTCTCACGACATCACTGCCGATGACCTCGACTCGGCCAAGAATAAGGACGCCGACGCCCTCGCCGCCATCAAAGACATGAAGCTGGGTGTCAACGACCCGTATCCTGATTTCCAAAAGGACAAGGACGGCAAGTATCTTAAAGACAAGGACGGCAAGCTCGAACCGGTGGTCGCCATGAAGACGACCGACCGCGCCGTGACGGCCGATGACTTGGACAAGACCAAGAACAAGGACGGCGAGGGCGCTGACCGCCTCGCGGCCCTGACGGCGATGGGCTTGGGAGTCGGCGACCCGTATCCGACTTTCACCAAGGACAAAGATGGCAAGTTCGTCAAAGTTAACGGCGTGATGACGCCGGATCCGTTTGCCGTGAGCTTCAAGCCTTCGGACGCGATGTCCGGCTACGATGGCAATGCCAAGCAGCCGCTGACATTTAACTTCCACGCCTCGGCCGCCTCCGTGGTGATGCCGCACAGTTTCAACCTGGTCTTCATTCAGGCCTGCGTTGCGATTCTGATTCTGGTCGGCTTTGAATCGGTCTCGGCGATGGGTGAGGAAGCCAAAAACCCGAAACGCGACATCCCGCGTGCCATTCTCCTGGCCCTCGTGATTCAAGGCGCGTTCTGCTACGCCATTGAATACTTCTGCGCCAGTTACATGCTCCACAACGGCTACACCATGAGCAACGCCGGCGCCTCAAGCGCGCCGATTGCCGACTTGATGCAAATCGCCGGCGCGTGGGCTTTTGGCAGCGCGAAAGCTGGCCGGGCCTTCATGCTGGTGCAGGCCTTCACGGTATTCCTGGCGCTCATCGGCACGACCCTGTCCTGCCTGAGCACGGGCGCCCGCGTCACCTACGCGATGGGCCGCGACGAAGAACTCGGCGCACACTTCGGCCTCCTGCACGAGCGCACCCTGTCGCCCCACAAGGCCATCTGGGCCCTCTGCGGTTTGTCCATCATCATCGGCATGATCACCGTGGTAGCCTATCTCGGCGGCACTTCGCCGGCACCGCTCGACCCGATGTATAAAAACATCTGGTATAGTTTCGGCCTCTTCTCGCCGGACACTTATCCGAAGCTGCCCAATTCGTTCGTGATCGTGACGCTGATTAGTAACTTCGGCACGTTCATGTTGTATATGATCACCTGCATCGTGGCGATTGTGGCCTTCCGCGAGCACCACACCTTCCACGGCTTCAAGCACGTGGTGGTGCCGGTGTTTGGCGTCATCGCCAACTTCACCTGTATGTTGTTCTACTTGATTGGCCCGTTCTCGGTGGCCGGCATGAGCTACAAAGAGCCGTACATCGCCTTGGGGGTCTGTATCCTCTTCGGTGTATGGGGGCTGATCTACTTCGCCTCCAAGAGCAAAGCCAAGGGCCGCGAAGTATTCCTCAGTACGAAACCCGCGACCGGCTAATCCAGGCGGCTTCCGCCGCTTGAACCACCAAACTGAATGGCCCGGCTGGGTAGGCATGATGCCTGCTCAGCCGGGCTTGGTGTTTGTGGGGGGATGGCCTGACCTCCCTTAGCGCGTTAACCTACACACATAGACTTTACCCAACGCAGTTGAACCCTTAGGCTCACTTCGCCATGTCTGAGCAACCGTCCACAAATCAGCGGGGTCCGCGAAAATTGGCGCCCATTTGGCGGGCCGCAATCGAAGTCGGATTCATCGTCTTTCTTTACTATTCCAATCTTCTCATGGGTGAATTTGAAGGCTCGGGGCCGGCCCAAGGCCGGGGGCTGGGGTGGGCGGCGCATGACATATTTTCCGCAACCAATTTCACGATTGCCCTGGCCACGGCCCTCATCGGCTACCTGGTCATTGAGTTTCTGAGAAAAAGGTTTTAGTGGCGGTGCTGCTCTCCCGGTTCTCGGTGATGGCGTTGTTTATTTTTTCTCCGCGCGCCCAGCTTCCATCCACGGCATAGGCGAGCCGGGTTTGGGTGAGACGTAGATGCTCCCAACGGAAGGCGCGATGGTGATGTTGTCATTCTTGAGCATCTTCAAAACCTCCGCGCCGGCAAGCAGCGTCGGGCCATAGCCATGCAGGGCGTCCACGCTGGTCGGTCGGTAATAATAATAGGGTTCGCTCAAATCGAAATTCGTGCCGACGCACGTGCCCTCGACCTGGCCTTTGTCATTGACGCGTGTGGCGACGGCGTTCCAGCCGGTGAGGGCTTGCGTGCCATAGGCCGGACTGATCCAGCCGTGGTTGATGCCGTGCGCAAACGCATACACAAACATCGCCGAGGCCGAGGTTTCGAGGTAGGAATCCGTGCGGTCGAGCAACTGGTGCCAGAATCCGTCGGCGGATTGCCGGGCCGCCAGCCCGCGCACATGCGCGCGGTAGAGGGCCAAAATTGTGCCGCGTCCGGGATAATCGGCGGGCAGCGCATCGAGCAGCTCGCACATCGCCATCACGCACCAGCCATTCGCCCGCGCCCAATGGATGTCCACCGGGTCCGGGTTTGTGGTAATCCAGCCATGGGCGAAAATGCCCAAATCGGGCCGAAAGAGCCGCGCCGACATTTGCGTGACTTGCTTGATTGCATCATCGAAATATTTTTTCTCGCCGGTGGCTTTGCCCATCCAGGCCAGCGCGGGCACGCTCATATACATATCGTCGGCCCAAATCGTGTCCGGCATCGGAATATGGCGCGCGATGGTGCCGTCGGCCAGCCGGGGAACTTTGGTGTCGATGAAATCCATCCAGCCGTTGGTGACGGTGGACAAATCCGGCCCGACCCCCGCGAGATGGGCCTTGAGCAACCCCGCACACATCGCACCGCATTGATCGAGGGAATAGGGCGTGCGCAACCCGCCGAGGGCCGGGCCACGCCCGCCGCGCCCGCCCGGTGCCGGAGGCGGGGTCGCACCCGCCGCCGGAGCGATTTTGAGGTAGGTCGCCATTACATTCAGGCGCTTCGCAATATAATCTTTGTATTTCGCGTCGCCCGTGGCGTCGGCCGCGTCGAGCATCCCGATAAAGACCACGCCTTCCTCGTAAGTGAGCAGCGGAAAGACAATCGTGCCGCCGCGTTCGAGGTTCGCGCCCGCGACAGGTTGCGAAACATCGGCGATTTCCTGGCCGTTGCCATCGAGGAGCCGACCGGGGGTCGACGCTTCCATGTAGGCGCGCACGCGGTCGAGCGTCGCGGTGACTTCGTCGGCGGACGGCACGCGGTAAACTTTTTGGTAAACCGGGCTGAGGGCCGGCCCCGCCGCCGCGCCGCCTTGCTGGATCGTCGGCTGCGGTGCCATTTGCGCCTGCGCGGAGTGCGCGAGGGCACTGGCCAGAAGCAGACCAAAAAACGGTTTCAGTCGGCGAACAGATAGAGTGGGGTGGGGCATGGGGAGCGCGGGGTTGGGGAATTCCTTAACTGATTTATCGGAATCTGTCTAAACCGATTTTTCGAACGGGATTAAGCTCAGGGCGAAGTTGACACCCTGCGCGCCTTGCCCATCCTTGAGGGGAGCGAGATTTTGTCAGTGCCGCCTTTCCCGCCCCCGGGCTTCCGTCATGAAAAGATTATTCCTCGCGGGCTGGTTTATTTGCTGCCTGTCGGCGGTCGCCGCCGATGCCACCTGGGTGCGCGACGTTTATCAAAATGGCGACTTTGCGCTCGCGCAGGGCGGGCAGTTGGCGGATGTGTTTATCGCGCCGGAGGATTTCAAGTGCGACCAGATTGCGGCCAACCTTTTCGCCGAGGATGTCGGGCGCGTCACCGGCCATAAACCCGCGATGGTGACCGATGCCGCAAAATTGCGCGGCCCGGCCGTCTTCATCGGCACCCTCGGCCACAGTCCGGTGATTGACCGGTTGGTGACGAATGGAAAACTCGACGCAAAACAGCTCCAGGGCCAATGGGAAAGTTTTATCATCGCCACGGTCGCCGCGCCATTGCCGGGCGTGGACTCGGCCGTCGTCATCGCGGGCAGTGACCGGCGCGGCACGGCCTATGGCGTTTTTGAATTGTCGCAGGCCATCGGCGTCTCGCCGTGGTATTGGTGGGCGGATGTCGTGCCCGCGCACCGGGATAATTTGTTCGTGGCGGCGGGCACGCGGCGCTTCGGGCCGCCGTCGGTGCAATACCGCGGAATTTTCATCAACGACGAAGATTGGGGCCTGAATCCGTGGGCCGCAAAAACTTTCGAGCCGGAAGTCGGCAACATTGGTCCCAAGACCTACGCGAAAATTTGCGAGCTGCTCCTGCGCCTCAAGGCCAACACCCTCTGGCCCGCGATGCACGAGTGCTCGACGCCTTTCAACGCCATCCCCGAAAACAAGGTCGTCGCCGACGACTACGGCATCGTCATGGGCTCGTCGCACTGCGAGCCCCTGCTGCGCAACAATGTCGGCGAGTGGCCGGCCGACGACCAGGCGAGCTACAACTTCCTCACCAACCCGGCGGGCGTGACGAAGTATTGGGAGGACCGCCTGGTGACCAACGGGCAATACGAAAACCTCTACACCATCGGCATGCGCGGCATTCACGACGGCCCGATGCAAGGACCGCAGGGCGAGGCGCAGATTGTCTCGACCCTCGAGCAGATTTTCGACGTGCAGCGCGGCCTGCTGGCAGGGCACGTCAACCCCGACCCGGCGAAAGTCCCGCAAATTTTCTGCGCCTACAAGGAGGTGCTCGATTATTTCCTCCGCGATTTGCGCGTGCCGCCCGACGTGACGGTCGTGTTCCCCGACGACAATTTCGGCTACATCCGCTATTTCCCCACGCCCGCGCAAATCGCCGCGCGCCCCGGCGGTTTTGGCGTGTATTACCACATCTCGTATCTCGGCGCGCCGTTCTCCTACGTCTGGCTCAACACCACGCCACCCGCGCTCATCTGGGAGGAAATGTCGAAGGCCTACGCGCACGGCATCCAGAAATTCTGGATGCTCAACGTCGGCGACCTCAAGCCCGGCGAAATCGGCATCGACTTTTTTATGCAAATGGCCTGGGACATCAACAAGTGGAATTTGCAAACGCTGTCTAATTATTTAACCGAGTGGGCCGCGCAGCAATTCGGGCCATCCCAGGCGCCAGGCATTGCCAGGATATTGAACGCCTATTATCAACTCGGTTATCAGCGAAAACCCGAGCATCTTCAATGGAACATTCAGGGTGAGGCAGCCCGCGCCAGCGATTTAACGGCGATAGATTATGGGGATGAGATGACACAACGAAGGCAAAGTTACAATGATCTCATAATGCGGACTAAAGATTTGATTCCCGCAAAAGCGATTCCACCGACCATCAAAACAATCGGTGAAAGCTTCTATGAATTGGTCTATTACCCCGTAGGGGCCTCGGCCTCGGCCAATGATCGATTTTTTGCCGGGGAATTGGCCAATTATTATCTCCGCGAGGGGGCGGCCGCCGACATAATGCATATGAAGCTTTCCGTCGCGGGCGCAGAAAATTTTCTGCGCACTTCCACGGATCGCTACAATAACGAAATTTTGAACGGCAAATGGAAAAACCTCATGCCCGATGACGTGCTGCAAAGCGACCGCTCCTACCGCACCCCCGTCTGGCAGCCTCCGGCAGAGCTGGCTAAGTTTCAGCCGTCCGGCCCACCCGGGGTTTGTGTTTTGATTGAGGGCAAGCGTGAACGACTAGGGCCCGGTGAATCCGCATCCCTGCCGCATTTTGATCCGTTCACCGACAGCAAACACTACATCGCTGGCATTGATAGCGGGGCATCCCATGATGAATGGTCCGCCCAGCCCGACACGGATTGGATAAAAGTCGACCATAATTTAATTATCAGCCCAGACAATGGACTTGAGTCTAGGCGATTGTGGTTTTCCATCGACTGGGCCAAAGCCCCGAAGGGAGAAAATGTTTCCGGCAACATCGTCATCACCGATGGCAAAAGCACGTTTACCGTCACCGTGCCGATTTTCAATCCCGTTTCTCCGACGCCAGCGCAGTTGGCGGGGAAATTCGTCGAGTCCGATGGTGTGGTTTCGATGGAGGCCGAACATTTTTCGCGCAAAGTCGACCGGCCCGGCGCGGCGTGGCAGGTGATTCCCGGCCTCGGGCGCACCGGCGATGCCGTGAGTGTTTTCCCGACAACTGCGCCGAGCGTCGAAGTCGCCCAAGCCGCCACCAACGCTCCCGTGCTCAATTACGATTTCTACCTCTTCAAGCCCGGTGACGTGACGATTCACTACAACCTTATCCCGACGCAGCCGATCCAATACGGGCAGGGCCTGCGCTTCGCGGTGGCGCTGGACGACGCCCCGCCGCAGTTGGTGACCATCACGGCGGGTACCGGCGGTGAAGTCGGCTCTAACGGCACTCCCGCCTGGATGCACAATGTCTTGGACAACTCCACCTCGACCACGACCAGGCACACCATTGCCGCCGCCGGCGCCCATACGCTGAAAATCTACATGGTGGATCCCGGCGTGTTGTTGGAAAAAATAGTCATCGACGCCGGCGGTCTGCGGCCCTCCTACCTCGGCCCGCCCGAAACCCTGGTCCGCCTCCAGCCCTGAGCCGCGGCGAGGGCGAAATCGGGGGCGAAATTCTGAGTTTCCAACGCCGAAGTATTGCTCTAGTATGGCTTTCCCACCCCATGCATACCTCGATTAATACCCTGCTGTCTCGTCCGGCGGCCATCCTCTCCCTTTTAATCTGCTTTGTCGGCGCACCCGCCTCCGCCCAGAGCGTCCCGGCGCCGGCCAAGGCCGCCCTCAAGCGCTACGTGATTTCTGACCTCGGCGCTGTCGGCGACGGCAAGACGGTCAATACCAAGGCCATTCAAACGGCGATTGACCAGTGTGCGGCCAACGGCGGCGGCGTCATCGTCGTGCCCCAGGGCACATTTCTCACCGGCGCGTTGTTTTTCAAGCAGGGTGTCAATTTGCAAGTGGACAAGGAAGCGATTCTGAAAAGCACGACCGACACCGCGGAGTTCCCCGCCATTTACACCCGCTGGGAAGGCATTGAGCGTTACTGGACGTGCGCGTTTTTGAATTTCGTCGGCCTCAAGGACGTTGATGTTTCCGGCGAAGGCACGATTGACGGTTCGGGCACGATGTGGGGTGCGGGCGGCCCGGGCCGCGGCGGTCCGGGTTTTGCGCCGGTGGCGCCACCCGCTTCGCCGGAATCCAAGGTAGTCAATAATGCGCTGCGAAAATTGTTGTCGCAAGACCCCGCCGCCAAAGCGGCGCTCGACGCGCATCCGACTTTTTCATTGCTCAACAGCGACCCCGCCGCCCCGGTCCGCCTTCCCCGCGGCACGCCCACCGTCGAGCCGCCCGGCCCCCGCCCCGATCCGGCGACGTTTTATCCCAAGCCCTTCCCGACGACCGCGACTATCAACCTCGCGCCCAGCCGGACCAATCTGCCCCCGGTTAATGTCGCCGGTGTGCGCGTTCCGGGTGGCGGCCTCGCCCCGCCGCGCGCGCTGGTGTTTCAGAATTGCGAAAATGTCCGCGTCTCCGGACTGCATCTGTTGAATGAGGCGCGCTGGGGCTATGTGTTCATTTATTGCCAGAACGTCGTCGCGGAAAACCTCACGGCCTTTACCGACACTCGCATCCCCAGCTCCGACGGCATGGACATCGACTCCTGCAATCACGTGCTCGTCACCGGGTGCAGTTTTGACGACGGCGACGACGACATCTCCATCAAGGCGGGCAAGGACGAGGACGGCCGCCGCGTCGGCATCGCTTGCGAGAATATCACCATCGAAAAATGCCACTTTGGCCGGGGCGACGGCGGCGCGGCGATGGGCAGCGAGACTTCCGGCTGCATCCGCAACGTCATCGTGCGCGATTGCGTGGCCGACAACGGCAATGCCGCCCCCGTGCGCATCAAGACGAATTTCACCCGCGGCGGCGTGATCGAGAACATCACCTACCAGAACATCGTCTACAAAGATGTCGCGCGCGCCTATGAAATTAACCTGAACTGGACGGCGACCTCCTCCTCCGGCCCGCGCATGCCGCCCGTGCTGCGCAATGTAAAAATCATCAACTGCAGCGGCCTCGCCAATTCCGCCGGCCAGATGAACGGCCTGCCCGACAGCCTGATCAGCAACGTCACCTTCGAGAATTGCCACGTCGCGACCTACACCGGCATCAACGTCAGCGACGTGACGGACGACGTCATCGCGAGCTTGCAAGGCCCGGGCCTCAAAATTGACTCCGAAGACGGCCAGCCGTTCATCATGCGCGGCCACACCGCGATGCCCGCGGCAGCGCCGACCGGGAATTAATCGGAGAATTGAAACAGATTGCGCCCGAGGGGGGATGAATTTGCTTTGAGTCCTCCCTCGGGCGCACTACTTTTTTCCGGTCATGGTTCTTTTCGGCAAATACTTCTGGTTCGCGGTGGCGACCCTCGCCCTGCTCGTAATTCCGGCGATCCATGCCGCCACGCCGATTTTGCAGGACAACATTGACCGGCCGCTTCGTTACACGCCACAGGGCACGGACTTTGTCATCACGAACGGCGCGGAGTTTTTCAACCGCCCGCTCTACACCAATTCCGCGTTTCGCGTGGATGGTGGCGACCGGCCCGAGTTTATGCTTTATCTCCCCGGCCGCGGCGGCAATTTGCGCCTGGGAATGTTGACCAACACTGGCGGCAAATGGCTCCTGGACGCCGCACAGGTCGTGACGCGTTATCGCCCCGGCTCCCTCATCTATGAGATAACTGACCCGTTGTTGGGCGAGCAGGGCAAATTAACGGTCACCGTGATGGTGTTGCCCGTTGGACAGGGGCTTGTTGTGCGCGCCGACACGGTGAACGCGCCGCCCGTGACGCTGGTCTGGGCCTACGGCGGCGCCAATGGCGTGGCGGGCCGGCGCGGCGGCGACATTGGCACGGAGAGCCAGCCGGTGTCGCAGTTTTTCCAGCTCATGCCGGCGAATTGCTCGGGCGATGCTTTTCAGATTAACGGCAGTTCATTCACTCTGCAATTTCACGCCGACGGCGCGCGCGCGAATTTGGCAACCAATATTTTGGGCATCGCGCCGCCGGATGCGAAGCTCGCGGTGGGTGACGCCAACCAGTGGAATTCCTTCGCGGGGTTGTTGGCCAGCGCCAATGCGCCCGGCACCCCGCCCGTGCTGATTGGGCAGGCGCCGCTCATTGCCGGCCAGCCGGTTTACCTGGGGTTGCAACGGTTGCCGCAGCCGGGGGAAAATATTTCCGGCGAATTGGCGGTGTATGTCGAAGCAGGTGGCGCGCAGCCGGACGAGGCTGCGGCAACTCCAGCCAACCCGGCCACGCCACTCACCTACGCTGATTTGCCGCAGACTTTCGCCGCCGCCGAAGTTCGCCGTCAATCCATCGCGGGAAAAGTCACCGCCGACACCCCCGACCCCTACGTCAATGCGGCGATGGCGGCGTTATGCGTCGCCGCCGATGGAATTTGGGACGAGCAATCGGGCGTCTTCGAGCACGGCGCGGTCGCCTGGCGCTCGCGGCTGCTCGGTTGGCGCGGGGCGTATGTGGGCGATGCGCTCGGCTGGTTCGACCGTGAGGTGCGCCACCTCACCTATTGGGCGGGCCGGCAAAACACCAAAAATTTCTCCCAGCCGCCGCCGCCCGACGCCGCCTCGAATTATTCGCGCGACGAACCGGCGATCCACTCCAACGGCGACATGTCGAATTCGCACTACGACATGAATATGATTTCCATTGATGAGTTGATGCGACACTTGCTGTGGACGGGCGACCTCGATTTCGCGCGGCAGGAATGGCCGGTCATCCAGCGCCACCTCGCGTGGGAGCAGCGGCTCTTCCGCCGGCCCTACGCCGGAGAGTTGCCGCTTTACGAGGCCTACGCCGCGATTTGGGCCAGCGACGATTTGGAATACGGCGGCGGTGGCGCGACGCACTCGTCGGCCTTCAATTATTTTCATAATCTGATGGCGGCGCGCCTGGCATCCTTGCTGGGCGAGGATCCCGTGCCTTACCAGCATGAGGCCGATTTGATCCTGCGGGCGATGCGCGCGAATCTCTGGCTGGGCGACCGCGGCTATTACGCGGAATTCAAGGACCTCCTCGGCCTCCAACGCCCGCACCCCGGCGCGGCGCTGTGGACGTTTTATCACGCGATTGACGAGCAGGCCACGACGCCGCTCGAGGCCTGGCAGATGTCGCGCTACGTGGATACGCAAATAGCGCACATCCCGATTCGCGGCCCCGGTGTGCCCGAGGGTTATTTCGCGCTGCCGACTTCCAACTGGATGCCCTACACCTGGTCGCTCAACAACGTGGTGATGGATGAGTCCGCCCACACGGCGCTGGCGTATTGGGAGGCCAATCGCGTGGAGGAGGCCTATCAGATTTTGAAGGGCTGCATCCTCGACAGCATGTATCTGGGTTTGTGCCCCGGCAATGCGGGCACCATGACGTATTACGACGCCTATCGCGGCGAAAGCCAGCGCGATTTTGGCGACGACATGGGCGCGTTGTCCCGCTCGATGGTCGAGGGATTGTTCGGCGTGCATCCCGATGCGCTCGCCGGCGAATTGGTGTTGCGCCCCGGCCTGCCCGCGGCATGGGACCACGCGAACTTCCATCATCCGTATATTGATTATACCTACCACGCCGATGGGCCGGTGCAGATTCCGCACACCGAAGAGCGCAGCATGGACACGGGCGACCCGCGCGGCACGGTTGTCATGCAACGCACCACCACGCAAATTCCGGGCTGGGCGGAGACTTACACCGTAACCTCCCGCTTTCCCAAGCCAATGGCGTTGCGGCTGCAGCCCGTGGCGCGGCGCGCGGAGGTTGCGCTCGTCACCGTCAACGGCCAGTCCGTCGCATGGAAGGCGCTCGACGACTCGGTTGAGAATCCGCGCATTGAAATCAATTGCCTGCCGACCGATCACTACGAAATCAAAATCATCTGGGTGGGCGATGTCCCCGCCATGCCCGCCGCGCCGGCGGTGGTGGTGGCGGGTCGCGATGTGGTCGTGCCGCTCGGCCTCGCGCAGGTGCGGGAAATCAACGACCCGCAGGGCGCGCTCAATAATTTCGGCGCGACGTCCACCAACGTCACGGTCACCGCCGTGGGCGCGCCGGGCGTTCACACGGCGTTTCTAAAATTGCAACAAGGCGGTTTGATCTGGCAGGCGCCGTTGACTTTTGAAATTCGCCCGGCGCTGGAAATCATCCCGGCCGAGACTCAGGAACCGGGCCGGCTGATTTTTTCCGTCCGCAACAATAATTCCACGGCGGTGGCGGGCACAGCGAACATCGATTGTCCCGGTGGCGGCAACTTGACCTTGCCGCTGGCGATTCCGGCGCTGGGCACCTCTGCGCCATTTACTTTGGCGGCGGCCTTGCCCGGGGCAAACCGCATTGTGGCGGATTGGGGCGCGGGCCGGAATGTCGAGGGCACGGTCACCAATTGGCAACTCGCCGCCGATCCGGCCAAGACGCATTTTGACCCGGTGGATTTGACGGCCGTGTTCAACGACAGCGTCACGCAAATTTTCAAAAACCAGTATCTGACACCGCGCTCGCCCTACGCTTCGCTTTCCATCCCGTTGCAGGGTTTTGGCACGTGGACGAATTTCACGGTCACCTTCAATGTCGATGACCGCGGATTGCGGATGGCCGCCGCGCTGAATGGCGGAACCTACACGCTTCCCGACCAGGGCGTGCCGTTCCGCACACCGGGCGACCCCGCGGCGAAGAATATTCTGTTCACTTCGCAATGGGACAATTACCCGCACGTCATGGGCGTGCCGCTCCGTGGCAAAGCCCGGCATGTTTATTTTTTGCTGGCCGGCTCCACCAATCCGATGCAGAGCCGGATTGACAACGGCGAAGTCATTGTTGAATACGCCGACCTCTCGCTGGTCCGCCTCGCGCTGGATAATCCGAACAACTGGTGGCCGATTGACCAGGATTACTTCATCGATGATTTTGCCTTTGCCCGGCCCGGGCCGATTCCCCCGCGCGTGGATTTGGCGACGGGGCGCGAGCGCACGCTGGTGCTGAATCAATTCAAGGGCCGCGGCGGCCGCGTCAACGGCGGTGCGGCGACGGTGCTCGATCTGCCGCTTGATGCAACCAAGGAATTGAAGTCGCTCACCCTGCGCACGCTCTCGAACGACGTCGTCATCGGCCTGATGGCCGCGACACTAGTGCGCTAACTTGGTGAAGGGAAAATCTTAAAGCGGGCCGGGGCCGGGGTCGCCCGCGGGAACGCCGGTCGTCGAAGCCGGCCCTGTCGCGGGATTGCCGCCGCGACGGCCGCCGCGCCCCGAACCGGCCGGCCCACCCGGGCCGCCGCGCCCGCCACCATTGCTCGGGCTGGGGGGCACATCCACCGACTCAATCGGGTCGGGATGCGCGGGGTCGAAATCCGCAAAGTCGTCCACGATGAATTTCGCGAGGTCGAGGTGGTTTTGCTTGATGCCCATGACGATGCACTTGGCAAGTTCATACCCGCCATAAATCACCGTATGCGTGTTGTCGCCGGAAATTTTCTTGGCGTTGGCCTGGCCCACGGCGGGATAAAATTGTTCGCTCATCAAATTCAGGTCGATCAACGGCACATTTTCCTCCTTGGCGACCTCGCGCATCGCAACGGGAAAACCACCGTGGGAATTGGTCGTCGTGCCGCCCGGCCCGTTGAAGTTGACGCGATCCATCGAAGTCACCAGCACAGGCGTCGCGCCGCGGCGCTGGGCCTCGGCGATATAGACCTTGAGGTAGGCCTTGTAGGTGGTTGCGGGTTCCACATAGGTTTGCGGCCAACTGGCCTTCGAGTCGTTGTGCGCGAATTGGATGAAGAGGTAATCGCCTTTTTTCATCTGGCTCAAAATTTTATCAAGCCGCAGCGCGTTCGCAAAAGACTTCAGCGTCTCGCCGGACTGCGCCTGATTCGAGACGGCCACGCCGGGCTGGAGAAAACGCGAAAGCAACTGGCCCCAGCTCACATCGACGCCGCCATCGCGGTCGGTCACGGTTGAGTCGCTGGCGAGGAAAACCGTGGGCGCTTCGGGTGCCGAATTGATTTCAATGCTGCGCAAGGCGGCGGCCGGGCTGTTGACTTCGATGGTCAGCTTGTCATCCCAATCGCGCGAGTTGCCGGCGTCAAATTGGTCTTCGCGCACGATGTCGCCGCCGGGGGCATTATTGGGAATGGGCGGCAATTTGGGTGTGCGCACATTGGTGGTGAAGGTGCGCGTGACGACCTGCCCGGCGGGCACGGCCACTTTTTCCGCCTGCAAGCGGCCCGATTCGGCCTTGAGGGTCGTGGTGGTCGCGTTGGCGGAATCGCCGAACGTCACCGTCACGTTGTAATTGCCCTCGGGAACTTTGACGGAAAAGAAAAATGCACCCGCGCTCGTCGTGGTGTTGCCGTTGTCACCGGTGGAAACTTTCGCGCCCGGCTCGTAGCCGAAGCCGGTGTCCGCCGAATACATCGCCGTGGGGGCGACTTTGACGAAGCCGTCCTTGGCGGGGCCGGCGCCAAAATCGAATTTAAACACCACCGGGGCGGCGGGGGCGGCCGCTGCGCCGCGGGCGGCAAAGGCGGAACCGGCGGCAAACAGGGAAACTCCGGCAAAGACGCAGGTGAAACGGGGGGCGATATTCATGGCAAGGTTCAACGGGGTGGGAAGTGGGGCTGGGGACGGGGAAGCTCCATCTAATAGTGAATTCCCCACCGCAATCCACCCTATATTTTTAGTGGATGCGCACCGCTTCGTCGCGCGCGGGATGCGCGGCGGTGCCGGTGAAATGGCGCACGTTCAAGCCAGGCGCATCTTCCGCCTCGATGGCATGCGTGAAATAATCGGGTACCAAGCCGCCCCAGGATGCCCGGCAGTGGTCGAGCGTCACGCGGTCGGCTTGGCGGATGCTGAAGGCGGGCGTGCCGTGCGGTTCAAGTGCGACCCCCGCGGTGGTAGGGCGATTGTCAAACATGCCGCCGGGGTAGGGCGTCCACCGGTCGAGTGTGAGGTCGATGTTTTTCAGGAAAATATTTTCCGGGCGGCTTTGGGCGCAGCCCTGCACGCGCCCGCTGTTTTCCGCGCGCCCGTAAAAATTTTCCAGGCGCACATCGTGGATGCGGCCGATTTTGGATTCCGGTGTGCGCGGCAGCGCCGTGATGGAAAAGGCCTCGCCCCGGCCCCACCACGGCGGCGAATGGAAGCGCGAGGAAAAAGTCAGATCGCGCACGAGCACCTTGCTCACGCTGCCTTCATCGCGGAGTTGGATGTTGAAACTGCGGCAGGAGGAGCGGATGGCGCAGCGCTCGATGCGCACATCGTGAATGTCCTGCGTCGTCTCGGTGCCGATTTTGAGCGCCGAGTCCTGCGTTTCGAACACACAGTCCTTGACGACGATGCGCGCGCACGGCCCGAAATCTATCGGCTGGCGCGTGGTTTTGATGACGACGCCGTCGTCGCCGCACACGATGTCGCAATTTTTTATTTCCACGTCGCGGCAGTGGTCGGGGCCGATGCCGTCGCAATTGGGCAGGTCAAGGTCGTTGCGAATTTTCAGGCGATCCACCAGCACATGTTCGCAGCCGAGCAGGTGCAGCCCCCACGCGGGGGCGGAACCAAACGTAAAATCGTGAAGCTCGAGGCCGCGACACGCGATGAATTCAAACAGCCGCGGACGAAACGGCTTCGGCCGCCACCATTCGTCCACCGGGTCGAAGCGGCGCATGAATTCCCGGCCGCGCCCGTTGATGCGGCCCGTGCCGCTCAGGCGCAGCCCGTCGGCGCGTTCGGCGCGAAGAAACGCCTTCGCGCTGGTGTAGTCGCGGCGCTGCGTGCTAATGAGCAACTCGGCGTCGTCGGCAAGGTGGAAATCGAGGGCGCCTTTCAATTCAAGACTGCCGAGGAGGTAGCGCTTCCCGCCACGCACCAGCACACGCGCATGGCCCGTGGCCGCCGCGGCATCAATGGCCGCCTGGAAAGCCGCGGTGTCGAGAGTCTGGCCGTCGCCCTGGGCGCCGAAATCGCGCACGTCGAAATCACGCGGCTTCGCTTTCCCGCGTCGGACAGCGGGTGCCCCGGCCCCGGCCATGACGGCCAGCCGGGCGGCCAGTTCGCGGGCGCGGCGGCCGGAGATGCGCGGTGCTTTCATATTTATTAAGTGTGCCAGTTCTAAGTTTTTAGTGCTGGGTTAGGCCAGTGTAATTTCGGACGCTCAAGATACTGGGTCTTGCCTAACCTGGAACCAAGAACTAGAAACCAAGGCACTTCATACCCCCATGGCTCTCTTCGGCTCCCTCTCCACGATTCGCGCGCAATTAATCCGCCGCTCGGTTTTTGACCTGAGCTTCGCCTATTTGGACGATGCGCTGCGGCCCGGCACGATTGCCAATAAGCGCGTGATGGCCGTCGCCCTTGGCGAGTCCAACCGCATCGAACTGGGCGAGGGCGCGTTTTCCCTTGAGCAGGCGTATAACACCAAACTCCGCGCCGACGGCCGGCTGGAGTCGCACCTCAAATACATCGACATCCAAGTGTTGCTTGCGGGCGAGGAATTTATCGAAGTCGCGGAAATTTCCACTCTCAAACTTTCCGAAAATCTCACGCCGGAGAAGGACGTGATTTTCTACCACGACAGCCGCGCGACCTCGCCGCTGCGCTTGAGCGGCCTCGGCGCGACCGCCGTGTTTTTTCCGTCCGACGGCCATATGGGCGGCCTCGCCATCGCCGGCCCCTCGCCTGTGCGCAAAATCGTGATCAAGGCGCCGGTGCAGGGTTGACCAAATCCTCCGCTCCGCGCGACAACCCGCGGTAGAGAAAATAGGAACCGACCACGAGGACGAACGCGAGTCCCTGGCCGATGATGCTTTCCCAATTCGGAAAAAATCCGAACCATAGCCCGGCCCAATCGGGCATCCGGGGCGCGAGCCAGCCGATGTCGTGCGCGCCGAGCCAGTGGGCGAGCTGCATTTCCTGCACCTGTTCGCCGACCATCACGAGCAGCACCATCCCCAGCAAAATGCCCGTCAGCACCAGCATTTTGCGGTAGGGCAGCTTGCGATGCGCGATGAAACTCAGCACGGCGACAATCCCGGTGAAAAACAGCCCCAGCCCCAACCCGGCCATGACAGGCCCCGTGCCCAAGCGGAGGCGGTAGCTCTGTAAAAAAAGCACGACCTCAAAACCTTCGCGGTAGAATGACGTGAAGCCGACGACGCCCAGGCCCCAAAACATGCGCGCGCGCGAGCCTGCGGTTTCCGCGGCTTCGGAGATGAATTCGCGCTTCTTGCGGTTGTGCAGCGAAATCCAGCCGCCCCAGTAAATTTTATGGAAAAACCAGTTCATCACAATCAGTAACACGACCACCGCGAGCAGCCCTGTGCCGGCTTGCACATTTAAGGCTCGCTGGTCATTCATCAAATCGCCCTGCAGATTGCTCAAGATTCCAACGGCGACGAACCAGGTGATCACGGTGGCCAGCGCGCCCGCGCCGATGCCCGTGGCGATGGGCCGGCGGTAGGCCTGCTTGGCACCGCCCATGTTCGCCAGGATGGCAGTCAGCACGAGGATGGACTCCAGCCCCTCGCGGAAAACCAACACGCTGATGTCAAGAATGGCCGAAGCGCGGCTCGTATTGGGTGCCACCGGGTTTGGCACGCCTTGGGCGGTGATTCCCTGCCAGGTCAGGATGGCGATGATGACAGCCGCTGCGAGACCCAGTAACAACCGCACGGTTACCCGCCGCGCCTTTGCTGGTGCGGGCGGGGGATCGATGGCGGGGTTGAGGGCCGACTTCATGGAATCAAGAACCGGTGTTCCGGTGCCTGGCAGAGGGGGTAATTATGAAAAAGAGACTCGTTCTCAATAACTGGGCTTCACAATTGCCGGGGTTTTCTTAGGGCGCAACACAAAAGTATGACGACTATATGGAAATGCCGCTCTCCTGGTTCTTTTAGGAAGAATGACGCTTCCAAGTCCATGCCAGTCCGGTTATCCAAGCCAGCCAAGCCATGCCCGAAATCCGACCTCCAAGTCGAAATGAAGGAGGGGCATATTCGACGACCAGATGATGGTGTCCGGCGGCCAAGGGAATCGCGCGCACGATGTAATCCGCTGGCAAAACATCGTAATGGGTCTGGACGCTGCCATCCAACGCCCGCGCCCGCCAATCGCGGCTGTATAAATCCGTGATGAGCAGCAACGTGCACGATGGCGCATCAGCCTCAATCGTCAATGAATCGCTCGTGATGTCCGAGACCTTCACTTTGCCGGTCAGGCCGTCGGATTGGGGACGGGGAGTTGGTTCAGATTCAAGGTAAACGATTTTCGCGGGGTTAAAATCATCCTTTATTAGCGCGGTGAAAATCGCATCGCGCCCCGAAAGCACTTGGTAATTCGACACCAACTGCGCGCGCGGTTGCAGTTGGGTGGCGTAGATAAGATGAAAAGCACCCGGCTGGTTCTGGTTGGGCACGAAGTCCACGCCGAAGCGCACGAGCGCCAGCGCCGGCGGCAAAGCATGGAAAGTGGCATATTGACTGGCTTGGTTGGGGTCAGCCCCTTGCAGGAAGGCAATAAACTCGGCATAGCGATTGAGCACCGTCGGGTCGTTACCCCACAAATCCGACACGCCGAGAAAGTAACTTTCATCCCCATCGACGGGATTAAGCACGCGATAATCGCCGGGATGCTCCCCGACAAACTGGCGCACCAGCGGCGGCGTCAAGTCAGCCATGGTGGCGGTGGCAAGGTTGGCACGGGCAAAACAAACCAGCTCCAGTGGCAGCAGCCCCAGCGGCACCCAACGCCAGACCTTGTGCCAACGCGCGAGCAACAATGCCAGCCCCGTAGTGGCCAGCAGCGTCCCGCCCAAGGCGAGCGAATGGCCGGCTTGGAGTCCGGCCTCGCGGAGAAATGCGGTGTCCGCCACCAATCCGACACGCAGATAACTGTCCGGGCTGTGTTGAAGGTAGGCCATCAGACCGGCCACGCGGGCAGGTTGGAGCCAAAGGCATACGCCTCCGCCCACAGCAATCGTGCCGCCCACCAACAATAGCAGGGAGTAAAATTTTGGACCGAAGCGTCCGCGAATAAGCGCGTCGGCTCCCATAGCGATTGCCAGTGCACCAAAGAGCGACAGTGGAAACAAAAATTTTGCCGGACTGCGAAACCGGTCGAACCCCGGCGCATAATCGTAAAGAAAGTGCAGCAGCGGCGTATAATCCCCCAGCGCCAGCACCAACAGCAGCACGGCGACCATGATGTCGCATCGCGTGTGCCGCCCGCGCTCGCGATCCAATGCGGCCAACGCCGCCAGCGCCACACCCGCCACACCCATATACGGCAAAGCCTCCCATAAATACCAGCGCCCCCAATAAGCGTGCCCGGACAAGCCGCCAAAAAATCCCGGAGCCAACCCCGTCAGCAAATTTTCCGGCGGGAGGGAAAACATGCGGGCGAAATTGTAGTCGAGCGGACCTTGGCGCACGCTTTCCGCCGCCGCCGCGAATCCCGGCGCCAATTGCGCCGCGGCCAGGATTGCCCCGCCCAAATATGCCGCCATGACGACGGGCACCGCCCGCCACCGCACCGCCGGGTCAACCACCGTTTGCACAATGGCGTGCAATCCCGCCGCGATGGCCACATAAAACACATATTGGGGATGGCCGGCAAAAATCTGCAGGGCCACCGCCGCTGACGCCAGCAACAGTGGCCGGAGTAGCGGGCCGCGCCAAGCCGTCTCCAGCGCGACCAATGTCCAGGGTGCCCACGCCATCGTGCAGACATTCGCCAGGTGCCCGGCATACAATCGCGGGAAGACGGGTCCGCTCAGTGCCATGGCCAGCCCGGCCAGCGCCGCCGCCCACGGGTGACAGCCGCGCCGCGTCGCCCAATACCCGACGCCCCAGCCCAAAATCAGTAAATGCAGCAAAAACGAAAAATTCATCGCCCGCGCGAGCGGCATAAACAAAAAAATGACATTGAGCGGATACAACTCCGCCGACTGGAAATCACCCAGGAACGGCTGCCCGGCGTATGCGTAAGGGTTCCATAAAGGAAAATGCCCGGCCCGCATGCTGTCGGACGCAAAGGCGCGCCACGAGGCCATTTGCGCCAAGTCGCCAGTCGGCGAGGACAAAAACAGGCCGTCGGGAAGCAGCCAGAGGAGGACAAATCCCGCCACCACGCTCAACAGGAACCATTGCCATGGGCGCAGTCGCACAAAATATCGTTCAAGCATGGCGAAACCCGCAGACAGGGTTGGAAATGCCTGAACTAATACTGGCTCGCAACCGGCAGCAACCCTCAAAAGCTACGGTCTGGAAACCATGCCTCTAACCGCTGGACTTGGTGGCGGCGGGCGCAGGATTGGCTGGTGTCGGCGCGGGAAGGGGGTCCAGGTTTTTCAGGAGAAAATTGCGGTATTCCACCTTCATGGGTGGCCCCTGGTGGACTTGGACGCCGATGAGGCCGTCGAAGCGGCGACCGACCGGTTCATCGTCGATCACGATGCTCATCACCCGGCCATTCAACATTTGGATGATAACGTTGCCGCGCGCGATGATGTGGATTTGGTTCCAGTCGCCGTTTTTGATGACGGATTGGAGTTCCTTGTCATCACCGAGCGAGCCGATGATTTGCGGGAGATTGGTCGGGTAGCCCGGCACCACGCGCGTGATTTGGCTGCGCAAGGCGATGAAAGTGCGGCCGCGTTCCTCGTAGTTCTGGCCAGTATAGCGCAGCCCATTGGCATTGCGGTTTTCGCCATCGAGGTCGAACTGGTAGCCCTGCAACGCCAACGGCACGCCGGGAACTTCGGTGCTGCGGTAGTTCACGCCGCTGTTGGCCTGGCTGGACATGCGGTATTCGACTTTCAATTCGAAATCGCGCGGCGCGCCGCCGCGCCAGATCAGGAAGGTGTTGACGCGAATCACCGTCTCCGCGGTGATTTCGCCGACGATGCAGCCGTTTTCCACCCGCCAATGGATTTTGTCGCCTTCCCAGCCGTTGAGCGTCTTGCCGTCAAAAATGGGCACAAAGCCCGTGTTGTCATCGCCCGCAGGCACGGGGTGGGTGTTTTGCGCGCCGAGCCGGGTGACGGCCAGCAAGGCGAAGAACAGGGGCAGGTAGGATTTCATGGCGGAGTGGGGGGTGGGGAAAACGATGAACCAAGAGCCGCCGCCCACTTGGTGGCGACGTCCTCGACTCCTGACGCGAAAAGAATTTCGCCGCGGTAACTATTTCCCCGCGGAAGCGACCAACTGCACCGTGGTCAGCAGGCCCGAGGGCAGGGGGCGCACGTTACTCATGTTCTGATTAGAGTAACGGTTGCCGCCTAAACGCGGGTCGGCTTTCACCGACTCCATGTCCGTTTCGGCGTGGGCCGAGAGATAATTGATGGCGCGGTTGGCGACCTGGATGCGAATTTGGTTCGCCCCCGGCTTGAGCAGGCTGGTCACGTCCACACTGTAAGGAGGGCTCCACGCCGCGCCCGCGCGCTGGCCGTTGACCCAGACCACGGCGACATCGCCGATGGGGGCGGTCAGCGCGGCGGTCATATGGCCGCCGCCACCAAAGCCTCCGACATTGGCGGGTTGGTCTTCGCCGAAATAGAGGCTGGTCTTGATTCCGGGCTGCAGCATGGAGGCGGGCACCTCCACTTGTTTTTCATACGTGGCCACGCCCGAGAAACTGGCGGTGGCCGGATTGGTGGACCAATCCGACAGCGTGGTAAATTGTTCGGGGGCGGGGTCGGCTTCCTTCGACGAATTTTTGAAGGTGACATTCCAGTCCTTGCTCAAATCGAGCGGCGCGGGGGCCGGGCCGGAGGCGATCGGCGGGGCGGGCAGCTTGCGGTGGGTGAAAATCAGGAATTGCGAACCATAAGCGGGCAGGCTGAAGCTCACCCCCGTGGCGCCGGTGTAGGTCTTGGCATTGGTCTCGGGCGTGACGCGGCCGGTGACTGGGTCCCACCATTCGGGCGACAATCCATCGACACGGAAAATCGCAGTTTCGCTAACCGGCACGTTGGACGTGTTGACGATGAAATACAGTTCGCCGCCGTCCGTGTGGCGGTGGATGACGCCAATGTCGGAGCGCGCCTTCGAATAGGCCACGTCCGGCCGCAACTTGGATTGCAGCACGTTGCCAAGTTGGGCGGAGGGGACATTAATGCCCTTGGCGCCCGCGGCGGTGAAAATCTTCGCGCTGAGGTCTTTGACCGCCTGATGGTCGGCGGCGGTGGCGAGATAACCCGGCGCTTGCGAGGGCAGGCTGTCCGTGGCGATGAGGATGCCGCCATGGTCGGCAAAGTCCTGGAATTTTTTCAACGTCGCCAGCGGGATGCGCGTCACATTGGGCACGATGACGACTTTATATTTCACGTCGCCGAACGCGAAGGTGTTGCCGTCGACCTTGGCGCGCGAGGCGATCACACTGTCGTCCATCACGTCAAAGTTGTAGCCGGAATCGAGAATGGTCGGCACGAGGTAGCTCACCAAAGGATTCAGGTAGCCACCGCCGCCGGAAAGCACCATGGCCACATTATTCGGCGAGAAGCCCGTGTAGGCGTCTTCCTCGGGGAGGTAAATCGCCACGTCATTGGCGGGCTGGCCCTGGCGCAGTAGGTAGGCGCTGCGGGCGAGGTAATTTGTCAGGTCGGGCATCGCAATCCACCACGGGTTGCGGTCGTTGAAGATGGCCGAGACGTAGAAGTGCCAGCCGGGATATTCGACTCCGTCCGCATTGTAGGGCCAGCCGTGGCAGCAGAACGAATTGATGCCATTGAGGAAATCGAGGTTCGCTTCCGCCTTGATATCGATGGGCATGCAATTGAACACCGGATCGTGCGACCAGGTGAAGGCTTCCGCGCTCGCCACCGGGCGGCCGAGCACGTGGCTGGCCGAGGAGGCCCAGCGCGTGCCAGAAAGTGTGCGGTTGTTGTAACTTTCGCCCTCATCCAGATCGGCGGCTTGGTAGGTGGCCAGCGTCGTGGGCGGGCCGCCATAGGCTTGGATGCGGAAGCGGGAGTTGTGGTCTTTCGCGAGACCTTCAAAGGTCTTCACGAAATTATCCACGAAAATGTCCACGAGCGTGTGGCCGTAGTCCGCGCGGATTTCCGCGGCCTTGGGGAAGGTGTTGTCATAGAGCGCGGGCAGCATGGGCGTCAGGTCGTAGCCGCGGCGTTTTTGGAATTCCGTCAGGTAAGTCGGCGTCCAGCCTTCGCCGTTGATTTCGAGGCTGTCGCAGAAAAGCGAGTAGGGGGCGTTGGGGCCGCAGGCGTTGATTTCCGGCAGGGCGATTTGGTCAATGAATTTCTTGAGTGCGGCCGGGCCATAGTGATCGACCACCGGGCCTTCCGCACCGTAGGCGGGGCGCTTGACGGCCATGATGTTTTCGCGCGCGGTGTAGAACGTGACCTGGGTCGCGCCATGCAAATTGGCGGGCAGTTGTGCCGCGCCATTGTCAATTTTGAGGGCGATATACGGACTCGCGCCGGGCGCGGCATCCGTGACCGGGCCGAGCAACGCCGCCACCAAGGGGCCGCCACCGGCTCCCCGGCCGCCGCGACCACCACCTCCGGCAAATCCACCTGCGCCACCCGCGCCTCGGCGACCACCCCGGCCGCCACCAGGGCCGGCCGCTGCAAGATCAGGCGCCGCGCCACCACCGGCATTCGCGACCGGTGCCGCATCAGCCGCCGCGCCCGCACCGTCATTGGGCGAAACCGTCGCTTGCCCCGGGCTGACGGTTACGGTGATGCCTTGGCCGAGGGATTGCGCCGCTTCTGAGCGTGTAATCATCGGGCCGCCATAGGGCCAGCCGCTGCCGAGGGTGAGGTCCATGCGCAGGCCCAGATCCTTGGCCCGGGCCGCCGTGAAGCCGAGCATGTCAAAAAATTCCGGCGAGAGAAACTTAAGATTCACCAGCCCGGGATACTGGCCATCCGTCGCGAGCGGGTAGGTGGGCTGCACTTCAAAACCGCCGAAGCCGCCGGCCTTCATCGTGTTCATCTCCCGTTCCAGCCCGGCTTTGGTCACGGCGGGGCCGAACCACCACCAGCGCACCATGGGGCGCGCTTCCATTGGCGGGGCCACGAAACTTTTCTGCAACGCGTCGGTGGCGGTGACTGTCGTTTCAGTGGTCGAGGCCGTGGTTCCGGCATTGGGCAGGCCTGCGCAACCGGCAAGGGCCAATACGGATAAAAACAACAGGGCGGACAGACGGGACGGGGTATTCATGGGGTGCGGAGGGAAGTTAAACTCAAGGGGGTAACCGGCCAACCTTACTAGTATTCGGAGCGCGCAGTCAACTGCACTGTGCCGAGCAGGCCGGAGGGTTGGATTTGGATGACATTCATGTCCTGGGCGTCAAAGCGCTTGGGCGGGTAGGCGGCATTCAGCGCGGTGTAATCCGGCAAAGGGTGGTGTTCCTGGTCGGCCATGTAATTGATGGCGCGGTTGGCGACTTGGATGCGGATTTGGTTGGCCCCGGCTTTGAGCAGAGTCGTCACGTCCACGCGATACGGCGGGCACCAGACCGCGCCCGCGCGCCGGCCATTAACCCACACGATGGCGGCGTCGCCAACGGGCGGCTGAAAATTGGCGTGAAAGGGATTGCCGGTGACACCGCCCGGGATGTTTGCCGGCGCGCCTGAACCGAAATCGAGGAACCACTTAATGTTCTGCGTCGTCAAACCGGCCACTTGATCGGCCGAGAAGGTGATTTCCTTTTCATAGGTGGCCGTGCCGGAGAAATATTTCAGCGACGGGTCGCTCGTCCAATCACCCAGAGTCGTGATGTGGCGCGGGGCGGGGTTGGCTTCGGGCGAGGCGTTTTGGTAGGTGACATTCCAGTCCGTGCTTAAATCCACGGGTGAGGGTGCGGCGTCACGCGCCAGCCCCGGGGCAGGCAACTGGCGATGGGTGAACACCAGGAATTGCGCGCCAAAGGGCGGCAGGCTGAATGGGATGCCGGTGGCGTCGGTGTAGCGCTTAGGATTGATCGCCTGGGTGATGCGTCCGGTTGTCGCGTCCCACCACTCGGGATTAAGCCCCTCGGTGCGAACGACCGCCGTGTCGCTAATCGGCTGGTTCGAGGTGTTCACGAGAAAATAAATTTCTCCGCCTTCGGTGTGGCGGTGCACGACGCCGAGGTCGGGCTGCACTTTCGAAAAGGCGACGTCCGGGCGCAGCCGCGCTTGCAGGGTCGCGCCGAGCTGGCTGGCGGGAGCGAGGACGCCGCGCGCGTTCGGCCCCGTGAAAAGCTGCGCGCTGAGGTCTTGGATGGCCTGGTGGTCGGCGGCGCTGGCGAGATAGCCCGGTGCTTGCGACGGCGCGTGGTCGAGCGCGATGAGGATGCCGCCACGGCTGGCGAAATCCGCGAATTTTTTCAACGTGGCCAGCGGGATGCGCGTCACGCCCGGCACGATGATGATTTTAAATTTCAAATCGCCGAAGGCCAGCGCAGCGCCCTCCACCCGGCCGCGCAAGGCGAGCACGCCGTCATCCACAAAATCAAAATTATAGCCGGATTCCAGGATGGTCGGAATCAGGTTGGCGACCATGGGATTCAAGATCGCGCCATTGCCATTGTTCGACGTCGCCATGGCGAGATCCTGCGGCGTGAACTTCGCGTAGGCGTCCTCCTCCGGCAAGTAGAGCGCGACATCGTTGGCCGGCGTGCCTTGGCGCAGCAGATAGCCCGCGCGGGCCAGATAGTCGTTGATGTCTCGCATCGCAATCCACCAGGGATTCTTCTCGTCGAAGACTGCGGCGGCATAGAATCGCCACCCGGGATACTCGACGCCCGGCGGGGTGTAGGGCCAGCCGTGGCAGAGGAATTGATTGATGCCATTGAGAAATTGCAGGTTGGACTCGGCCTTGATGTCAATCGGTGCGGCCATGAAAACTGGCGAATGCAGCCAGGTGAAGGCTTCCGAGCTGACCATCGGGCGGCCGAGCAGATGGCCGGCCGAGGCCGCCCAGCGCGTGCCGGAAAATGATTTCCAATTGTAGTTTTCGCCTTCCTGCATATCGGCGTCGGCGTAAGTCAGCAGTGTGGTGGGCTGCTGGCCATACGCCTGGATGCGGAAACGCGTCTGATGGTCGTGGGCGAGCCGGGTGAAGGCATCCACAAAGTTATCGTTGAAAAGTTCGGCGGCGGTCCTGCCATAGTCGGCGCGGATTTCCGCGGCCCGGGCAAAATTGTCGTCGAAAAGCGCAGGCAGCAACGGTTCGAGGTCGTAACCGCGGCGTTTTTTGAAATCCGCGAGGAACGTCGGCGTCCAGCCTTCGCCGCCGACTTCAAGACTGTCGCAAAAGACGGAATAGGGCAGATTGGGGCCGCAGGCGGCGATTTCCGGCAGGGCGATTTGATCGATGAATTTCTTGAGGGCGGCCGTGCTGTAATGATCCACGATGTAACCTTCCGCGCCGAGGGCCGGCCGCTTGACTTGCATCAGCGAGGCGTCGGTGACCGTGAAAAAGGTGACTTGGGTCGCGCCGTGCAAATTGGCCGGCAATTGGGCGGAGCGGCCCACGATTTTCAGCGGCAAATACGGACTCACGCCGGGTGCGGCGTCGGCGACCGGACCGAGGAGGGCGGATATAATGGGCCGGAGTTCGCCGCCGTCAGCGGGCGCGGGAGCAGCGACTGCGGATTGTCCGGGCGAGACGGCCACGGAACCGATCTCAGCGATGGATTGCACCGCCTCTTCGTGCTGAAACATCGGGCCGCCGTAGGGCCAGCCGCTGCCGAGCGTGAGGTCAAAGCGCAAGCCGAATTCCCGGGCTTTGGCGGCCGTAAAGCCGAGGGCGTCAAAAAATTCCGGCGAAAGAAAGCGGTAGTTTTTGAATCCGGGATATTGACCGTCGCTGGCCAGCGGATACGTGGGCTGCACCTCAAAACCGCCGAAGCCGCCGTCCTTCATCAAATTCATTTCCTTTTCCAATTGCGGCCTGACCACCGAGGGGCCGAACCACCACCAGCGCACCAGTGGCCGCGCTTCCATCGGCGGCGTGGCGAAGTTTTTCTCCAGCGTGTCGGTGTCAGTGGCGGTCGTTTCGGAATGGGGGAGGCTGGCGCAGCCGGCCAGGGCCAGCGCGAAAAATAACAATAGTGAAGTGTGTCGACTCGGGGTGTTCATGGGGCGGGATTTTTTGATTAATTCAAGTCACTGGTCTGGCTTAATTGCCGCGGCCTGCGGGCGGGGTCGCGCCGCCACGACCACCGCCGCTGGGGCGCGCCACCGCCGGGGCCAGCGCGCTGGCTTGGGCCGGCAATTGATCCGCGCAGAGAGCGAGGACTTCGATGGTATTGAGGCTGGATTGCGACGCGCTATTCGTGTCGAAATTGGCATCCGTTTCCGTATTCAGGGCATAGGGCACAGTGGTTTCGCGGGTGCCTCCGCTAATAAGACGGATGCGGCTGATGGCGGCTTGCGCGAAGGCCGGGTTTTTCGTCAGATAATACGCAAAGGCAGCGAGGCGCGGGATGCTATCAGGGTTGCCGCCGCCGTTGCCGTAGTATTCCGCCTGGGTGCCTTCGTTATGCGTCATGTTGTCCTGCGTGATAACTTCCGCCGGGGCGGCGAGCAGGCGGCAATACTGGCTCCAGAGCCGTTGCCAGTCGGGGTCGTTCAAGATGGTGCTCAACTCGTTGCCGAGTTCGCCGCCACCCTGAATGGTGGCGAGGTTGTAGTTGCCAATGTTGTTGGAGAGCGGAAAAAGATCGGCGGTTTTCGGATCCCAACCCATGACGAGGTTCTGCCCGGTGCGGATGCCGAAGGGCATTTTGGCGAGGTCTTTGACCCCGACGAGAATGCGGTCGCGCCATTTCGTGTCGCCGGTGCGCTCCCATTGCGTCATCCAGTTGCTCACGAGGGCCAGCCAATCCGGCCCGACGCGGATGCGCCCGGGAAATTGTTTTTCGTAATCGGTGATCGGCTGGGCCTCGCGCATGGGGTCGTATTTGGCCACGGCCACGTCGGCGTCGAGGTTGTCGGTCATGATGTCGCCCACGCGCTCGTCCGTGGTGAGGTAGTAATAGAAGCGCCAGTGGGCCGACTGGCTGATGCGGGCTTCCTTCGCGCCGTCGCCCCATTTGATGACATTGTGCCGCGTGCCGAGACCCTTCATCGGGCCGAGGTGGTAAACCACGGTCTCGCTGGTGTTGCGGGTGTGCGCTTCGGCGAGACGGAATAAATCCGCGCGCCCGGTGCGCAGGTAGCTATACCACATCCAGAGCGGCGCGCCCAACTCGGTGTTGTCCCACGCGTGGCCGCCCCAGTCATAATTCCAGTCGTGGCGCGTCGCGGAATAGGAATGGATGAAGTCGCCGAATTGCCAGAAGCCATACCAGCTGCGCTCGTCCACTTCCTTTTCATAAAAGGCGAGCGTGCTGTCGAGGCCGTCTTCAATGGCGGATTTGAAGGGCGTCGAACGATCCTGCACACTCCAGAATCCAAACACGCCGGTCGAGTGGATATATTCCGGCGACGCCGCGATCATCGGCAATTCCGTGCCGGTCTTTGCTTGCGCGGCGAGTTCCGGCTTGGCGGCCATCGTGCTTGAGGGGAAGAGCGTCAGTTCACTCGTGCGCCCGATGCCATACGCGGTGCTGAAGCCCGGTTGCACGTCCTCGTAAGTGGTGGCAAGGCCGTGGGCATGCGTATCGTAGTGGCGCATATCCATCTCCGGCGCGTCCGGCGACCACAGCCACGCGGTGAGGTTTGCCATCGGTGTGTTGGCGTGGTCCACTTCCAACTCGGCGGGGAAGGACTGCCAGAAATTTTTCACGCTAAGACCCAGGCCGCCGCTGGTGTCGCCCGCAAACGCGTAACCCGAGGAGCGCTTGCCAGCGGTGGAATACAGCCACGTGCTGGTCGGGTTGGTGCGCTTGACGATGGTGAAGCCGTCCGGCGTGGGCTGGCTCAGCTTGAAATCATCCCACACCGCATTTTGGTTGAGGCTCGTCGGGTCGTCCGGCCGGGCCGGGATGGACTGGCCCAGTTCCTGTTGCGCGTTGCCGCCGCCGGGTTGGAGCGGCTCGGCCCACAGCCCGTCGTTTTCCCCGGAGAAGGCCACGTGGCGGTTGGCCGGCAACTCGCGCATCGGCACGGCGAATTGCACGCCGAGGCCGCGGACGAAATCTTTTTCCTGGTCGCCGTCAAAAACAATCGTGTGCACGAACCGCACGGCGGTTTCGCCGCTGTAAAAATACAGGCGCACGGTGAAGGGCAGCCATTCGCGCCCGCTCGTCGCGCCTTTGTGCATCCCCTCGATTTTCACCACCGCCCGCACGGGACCAGACTGCTCGAGCGTGACTTTTTTGATGGTGCAGAGATATTTTTCGCGCGCGGGCGGAGAATCCTCCGGGTTCGTTTCCGGGCCGTTTTGCAGAATGCACACGAGCTGGCCTTTTTGCGCGACGGTGACGCCGTTGACCGCCATCCAGTCCACAATCGTGTCGCCGGTTTTATCAATCACGCACTTGAGCGGGCCGGTGTCGATTTGGATGTAGGACGCCGCATCGGTGGCTTTGAGTTGGCCGGCGGCGGAGGAGGAGGTGGTGGAGAGTTTTAAATTGCCCGACTGGCCCGGTGTGGAAGTGGTGGCAAAACCGGTCCATTTAATTGAGCCGTCCGGCCAGTAGGCGAGGGTCCAGGATTGCAGGGGCAGGGCGGAGCCGTCGGGGGCAGTCAGCGAGAAGGCCTGGTCTTTTTTTACCGTGCCTTGTGGCCAGGGCACGCCCCAGCTTACCCCCGTCGGCACCGTCGGCGATGCGCCGTCCAGCCAGTGCAGGGCCACGTCGGTGGCGAAGGCCGCCGGAGGCGTGAGCAAGGACGCGGCAAGAAAAAAAGCGGGAATAAACGCAGGGGTAAGTTTCATGGGCGGGGGTGGGGGAGGATTATTCAACGCGGCAAAACGTCCAAGGTCAACGGCGGGGCGGCCAGGGGGAATCATCATCCGGCGCTTTATTTTTTCGTCGACGCCAATACTCGGGGAGGAGAATGGCGGCGAATACTCCCACGGTAATCAACAGATAGCCCCAAATGGGCAGCCGGATGTCAGAATTCACCGGCATGGTTCGCGCCGTGCCGCTGGCGGCAGACGGGGCTGGCTGGTTGGAGTCCGCGGCGGGCACCGGCACGGGCGCGTTGAGGTTAATTTCCCACGGCGGGTCGTTCACGCGCTGGTCCGCATAGCCCAGCACTCGAGTGCCATCCTTGATGCCGATGCTGTTTTCAAAGCCCGCCGGCATTTTTTTCATGAATGGTGTGGTGAGACGCAACCGGCCCGCGGGCGGCCGCGGGTAAATGTAGGCAAATTTTATGTCGGTCTCCTCGGACAGCGCGACTTTCGTCAGCAACGGCTGGAGCGGCTGGCCGTTGAGCGTGAAGTTGAGCAGGCCGGGGGCGACCACTTCCTGCAATTTCGGCGCGTAGGTGTCGTCGAAATTGTCGTCCGTAATCAGGTTGGCGGGCGCGCCGTTGAGCAACGCCACGGCGATGGCGCGCGCCATGACCAGATCCACTTCCATCGAGTCGGGTCGCAGCCAAAGGTCCGTGCTGCTTTGCAAAAAATCATGCGCCGACGCTGCGGCAACGGTAAGCAGCCACAGGAAGACGAACCGCAGGGGTGAGCGCAGCATCAAACGGGGGCCAATTCTTGGTTGTCGCCGTGGAGTATGAAACCCGGCTAACGGCGGTTTGGTTGCACCGCCGGGGGAAGTTGGACGCCGAATTTTTCCGCCCAGGGGCGCAGCGCCGGCAGGATGCCCGGATGGAGCGCAACGCCGCGGGCCAGTTGCACCCGTTGCACGGCGAGGGCGTGATCGCCGGGCAGGCGCACGGGCGCGCCACCGGGTTTGGGCTTCGATTGGCGGCTGGCTTGCGCGAAGAACTGCGTTTCGCGGGTGAACGCGGCGCGCCCGCCAAAAAATTTGGGATCGATGATTTGCAGGAACACCGTCGCACCCCAGCGATCCGGCCGCTGCGCGCGGCCCTGGCCGGTCAGCCCGTTGGTGAGGGCTTCGACCAGGGTGACGAAGCCAAAGCCCTTGTGCGCCAGATCCGGGCCGCCGATGGCGTAAATGGTGCCGGGCGGGTTGGCTGTCAAAACCTGCGGGTCGGCCGTCGGCTCACCCCGCGCGGTCTGGAGAATGGGCGAGGAAAATTTTCGGCCTTCGTTGCGCAGGCGCGCGGCGCCGCCATTGCTGGTGGTCGAGGTCGTCGTGTCAATGAGGATGGGGTCGCTCCGCGTCGGGATGCCGACGGCAATCGGGTTGGGCGAGCACACGCCGTCCACCCCGCCGGGCGCGGCGACGGTCCGATTCGCCGGGTCGGAACACATGAGGATGGCCATGAGTCCTCGTTGGGTTAGCGGCGGCAAAAAGGAAACGAGACCCGCGATGTGGTGGCATTGGCGGATGGAGACGGTCGCGACGCCGTGTTTTTTCGCGCGCGGCACCGCCCAGGCAATCGCGCGGCGCATGACATACGGGCCGGACACATATTGCGCGTCGAGCAGCAAGGTGGTCGCGGTCTGGCGCAAGATTTTCGGCTCGCCGCTGCGCGGCATTTTCCCGGCTTCGAGTTCCTTCAAGTATAAGGGGAGCAAATTCAGCCCATGGGTCGTTTTACCGAGCAAGTCGCCCGCGACCAAAATCTCCGCGGCCGCGCGCGCGGGCGCCGCCGAAAGCCCGGCCTTGCGCAGTAGCGCGAAGGCGAACTTTTTCAACGCGGCGGGTTGGTAGCGCTCGGACATGACGGCGGTAAACTACCGTAAAAAACCCCAAACACACAGAAGAAAAACCAATCGGGATTTTACGGCAGCGGCAGCAGACCCTCCCAGCGCACCACCCATTGGCCGTTGTCGGGAAAGCCAGGCGCATTGCGCTTCGGCGCGCCGTCCCAACCGGCGGCCATCATGGCGACGGCCGTCAGCAGGCCGCCATTGCCGGGGAGATAAAGCGGTAGCGCATTGTCGTTCGCGTCGCGCTGAAAATTGTGGCCGCTGACAACGTAGTGGTTTTTCGGCGTGTCGAGCAGCAGGGCTTGGATGGCGCGCTCGGGGTCGCCGAGGCGGGCGGCGGACATGGCCAGGACGGGATAGTCCCAGCCCCACGTCGAGGGCCAGTCCCAGTTTTTCCAAATCCAGTCGAAGGTGCGCTGCATGGTGTCGCGATCCACGCCCGGGCCAGGCAGCACGCCGTAGGCATTGAGCACGGCGGGATGGTCCTTGATCCATTTCGGATTGGTGTAGGTGTCGGGCAGGCTTTCGGCAAAAAGGTATTTGCCATCGGTCGTGGACAGCGGCGAGAGATGCTGCAAAACCTTGTCCCAGTTTTCACTGCGCGGGAGGCCGAGGCGCGTGCGCCATTGTTGGGCCGTTTCCAGTGCCCAGCGCCAGTAGACGAGTTCATAGGTGGGGTTGAACAATTCTGTCTTGGGCGCCAAATCCTCCTGCGCTTCGAGCAGCGGCGGGCCGAGTTCATAGCGTTGCTTCGCCTCGTTCCACCACGCGTAGGAGCACATGAAATCCGCCGTGGCAAAAATCACGTCCTTGAATTTGTCGAGCGTGGCCCGGTCGGGATGGGCGCGGTAGTCGAGTTCGGCGAAATAAATCGGGTGCGGCTCCTGCCAGATGAGAAACGCGCCGACGGACGCCGGCGTGTCAATGCCGCTTGGGTCGGTCATCTTGGGCCAGCGTGCGCCGTCGTAGCCCTGGCGCTTCGCGTTCGCCACCGCCTGCGGCATAATGCGTTGGTAAAAATCGAGGCTGTTTTCCAGCAGCGGCGCGCGGCCCCAGAGCGCGAATTGCGCGTCGTGCCACCAATACATTTCCAGGTGAAATTTTCCATACCAACTGTTGAGGGTCAGCCCGGTTTCCGCCGGCGGGTTTTTCCCGGTGGACTGAATGGCCGTCAGGTATTCGGAAAGCACAATGCGACGCTCCAACTCCGACCAGCGGGGGTCTTTGCTCAGCGACAAGTCAATCGCGCCGCCGGTGCTCCAGAAATTATTCCAGTGGGTTTGCGCGGCGGTTTTGGTTTCAGTGAAGTTCGGCAGGCGGTGGCGGTCGAACTTGGGCGCAAAGTCGCAGAAAAAATCGAGCGTGGTTCCGTCCGGCGGCGTGGTGGTGGTGAATTGGTGCGGGCCGGTGGGTTGCAAATGCACGCCGAGGGGCCAGGAGAGCGCGACTTGGTAGGAGGTGTCGTCGAGTTGGCGCGACAAAAACATAAAATTTGGCTGGGTGCCGGGCAACAGCGTGGTCGTATGCGCGTCTGGTTTCGACCAGTCGGAGGCGCTTTCCTTGGGACTGCCATAGGGGAAGCGAATTTGGATTTTCAACTGGCCGGTTTTAATAAGCGGCGATTCAACGTGCACCGCGATGCGGTCCGACCCCGGATCGCACACCGTCTGCACGTCCACCGACTGGCCATCAAATTGAAAATGGCTCGTGAGAACGCCATTCCACATATCCAAGGTTTGCTCGACGCCGGTAATGTCCGCGATTTGCGCGGGCGTGCCGTCCGCCTCGGCCAGCACGAATCCGAGCTGCCCGAGGTTGAGGCGGTGCGGATTTTCACGCAGAAAATCGCTCGCGGGGTTGGTGCGCGATTGCTCGGCGTAACCGACCGGACGGCCATGGGCGTCGAAGTTCGTGTAGCTGTAATTTTCCATCGTCCACTGCTGCGGATTGGGAAAACTGTGCCAGCCCCAGTCGGACATCGTGCACAGCGGAAACGTCTTCACATACGCTTCCGGGAAGGTTTGCAGGCCCGTGGCGTCGGCGGTGAAGCAAAATTGCCCATTGCCGACGGAAAGCGGCGAACGCACGTCGAACTCATGCAGCACCGGGTTGTGCCGCGTCACCAGCGCCTGGCGGTCAATGGGCGGCGTGGTGGCGCCCCGCGCCGAGGCGAACATCGAACTTCCAACGCCCAACATCGAACATCCAAGGAGGAGCCCTACGTGCGGAAATAGCCTCTTCATTGGATGTTGGGAGTTGGAGGTTCGATGTGCGGAGTTATTTGAGAGTCACATCCCACACCCGGGAAAAGCGCGATTTGCCCGCGGGGCCTTCGATGTCGAGGACGACCACGAAGTTGCCGGCTTTGCCATAGGTGTGCTGTGGGTTTTGTTCGGTCGAGGAGGTCCCGTCGCCGAAGTCCCAGTGCCACGAGGTCACCGAACCGACGGATTGATCCTGGAAGGCGACGAGGCGCTTGCTCATATCCGCGACCTTGAACGTCCATTTGGCTTCGAGGGCTTTGACGAATTTTGGTTCCAGCGGCATCAGCTTGAACGGCATCAGCAGCGAGGCGTCGCCATACATCTTGTGCTCCGACGAGAGATTCCAGAAGTCGTGGTGCTCGGTCTGGGGGCCGCGATAATCCATGATGGCCCAGGACAGCCCGATGGTTTTGTTTTCCTCCAATTTCGATTCGACGGAGTTTTCCGGCCCTTCGGCCAGCGCCTTGTCAAACGGGGTGATATAAAATTCAAAAATCAGTTTCCCGCCCTCGCCGGGCTTGAAGCTGTAGTTGTAAGCATGGTTGGCGTAGGGCAATTCCTTGAGCCACTGCTGCGGCCCCCAAGCCATGCACCAGTCCTTGTTCTGCGCCGGCGTGAAGATGTGGTAGTTTTGCGCCTGCAGCCCTTGCATGGTGAAAAAGGCTTCCTGCCGCGAAATGCTCTTGTCGGGATTTAACTCCGCGATGAGCGGGCCGCCCGAGCGGTCGCCGTCCACCACGACTTCAAAGATGTCGTTGTGCAGGCTCGGCAGGGAAAAATCCCAATAGTCCTTGTAGCCCACGTAGAGAAAATAGAGGCGGTTGAGGCCCTTGACCCAGCCGACCTTGATTTTCACATCAATCTTGCTCGGATCGGGCCGCGCGCTGGTGTTCGAGTCATTCGTCATCTGGTCCATGCCGATGGTGTAGTCGTCGGGCACCATGTCCCAATCGGAGGCGTCGCCGTCGATGCGCGGAATTTTGTCCGCGGGGAATTGAAACACTTTGTAGAACGGCGGGCGGTCAATCGCGCGCGCGGGTGTGGTGGGCAGGGCGGCCATGGCCATGGCCATGAGATAGAGCAGAGGAGTGCGCATGGGAAGTTTATTGAATGGAGGGGTGGGGATTTGATGGGGGAAATTTAAGGACTGGGATGCCAGTCGGGGCCGTTGGAGCGGAAGGGGTAGGCGGGGAGGCCGTCGATATTGACAAGGTTTGGCTGCGCCGTTTCCGACCAGCCGAGGCGCACAGCGGCGGGGGCCGCCACGTCTTTATTTTCGAGAATAACAGTGTCACCAGCAATCGTGGCCGTGGCAGGCTGGAAGATACCGTCCGCGCCCGCAATTTCAAACAGCGCGGGCGGCTGGCCATCGCGGGTGGAAAGCTGGCCGCCGGTGTTGGCAAATGCAACCACGGCTTGGTGGCCTTTGACGGTCATCCCGGCATACCACGGCCCCTGCGCGGCGGGTGTTTTTTGACCGTATACTTTCGTGAGCGCGAGATGGGCGAGGCGCTGGCCCACGGCGCGTTTGCCATTCGGGTGGATGTTCTGGAAGTTCGAGTCCAGATCCGTCGTGGGGACAACTTCCACATTGGGTAGTCGGGTGGCGAGAAACTGCGCCTCCCACAATTTTGGCAATTCATCCAGCCCGTGCACGATTTGCGTTTTCTTGTCCACCGTGAAGTCCGCGGTGCGCGAGGTGTAGAGAAATGGCGCGATTTGCACCTGGTAGAAGGGCAGGTGTTCGTCGTGCCACAAGCCGCGCCAGTAGTCGACGAGCGCCTGCATCTTGTCGGCGTAGCGCACGCCGTCGTTCGACGCGATGATGTTGGACTCGCCCTGATACCACAGCATCCCGCGCAGCGTAAACGGCGCGAGGTCGCGAATCATGCTGTTGAAATAATCGCCGGGCGCGCGACCATCAATCAATAGCCGGCCCGGGGCCGCGGTTTCCTTGGCGAAGGCGGGCCGTTTTTGAAACGCCTCGGGCGGAATCCACTGCTCCAGCCGCGAGCCGCCCCAATACGAACCGACCATGCCGACCGGCACGCCGAGCGCGCGCTGCAAATTACGCGCGAAGAAAAATCCGGTTGCGGAGAACTTGTTCAGCGCATCGCCAGCGCAATCCGTCCAACCATTCGTGACAATCCCCGGGCTGCGCGTTTGTTTCTCGACGCGGAAGAGGCGGATTTGCGGATACGTTTCGGCCTGGAGTTCCTGGGCCAGCGCCGGGTCCCCCGGCACGGCGGAGGGCGCGCTCGAGGACGGCGCGTTCACGGAATACTCCATGTTCGACTGGCCGCCGCAGAACCACACTTCGCCGACGAGAACGTTCTTCAATATCGTTTCGCCGTTGCTCGCCGGCTGGGCCGTATTCGTGGCGGTGATGATAAGTTCCTGCGGCGTGGCGGAGGCCTTCAATGAGTCGAGCGCGACCTGCCAGCGGCCGTTCGCAGCGGGCCGGGCGTGTTTTTCCTGTCCCGAAAATTTGACGGAAACTTCGTCGCCCGCCGCGGCGGCGCCCCAGATGAGCACCGGCTGGTCGCGCTGCAACACCATGTTGTCGCCGAGGATTTTCGGCAACGTCACATCGGCGCGCGCGGGGGTGGCCGCCAGCAAGGCCGCTAGGACGAACGCCAACCAAGAATTAACATGCGCGCTCATCGCAAGGCGAAGACTGCCGTTTAATTGCCCGGCGGAGCATCCGGCGCGGCGCTTTTGCGCGGGGTGGGCGCGACTTTGAAGTCATCGGGCTGGTCGGGATGCGCCGGGTCGAAGTGAAAGCCGTCGACAATGTATTTATTGATGTCGAGTTTCGTCGCCTGCAGGCCGAGCAACACGCACTTGGAAAGCTCGTAGCTGCCGAAGTCGCTGTGATGGGTGCCATCGTAGGTGTTCCCGCCATGGGACGCGAAGAGGACTTCCGATTTATCCGGGCCAAACGATTCGTAGAGCACCTTGCTCATACCGTTCAACTCGACGCAGCCGACGCCGTTGTCCTTCGCCACCTGCCACGCGGCGTAGGGGTAGCCTTGCAGGCTGTTGGTGACGATGTTGCCGGAGAAAGTGTGGCGATTCATGGGTGTGACGATGACGAGCGTGCCGCCGGCCTTTTTGGTGCCGTCGGAAATGCGCTGGAGCGCCTGGATATACTGGTCAAGTGTGCGGGGCGCCTTCATGTCATTGTGGCCGAATTGGACCAGGAGATAATCGCCCGGCTTCATCAGGCTCCAAATTTTGTCGAAGCGGTGCCGGCCCAGGCAGTCCGCCGCGTCCTCGCCGGATTCGCCGTAGTTGGAGAAGCCGACAACCGGCTTGAAAAAGCGCGTGATAGTCTGGCCCCAACTGTTAAACGGTTCGGTCATCTGGTCGCAGGAGGTCGAATCGCCCACGAGATAAATCGTCGGCACGTCCACCTTCTCAATGCGCAGGTCGGCAATGCTCGGATGGTCGCCGTTGAATTCCAGCGTCAGGCCGTTGTCCCAGTCCCAGGCTTCCTGAATGGATTCGCGCGGCGCCTTCAGGTTGACATAGCCGCCGGCGTATTTGGGCGTGCGGACGTTGACGATGAAGGTCTTGGTCACGAATTCACCGGGCTTGGTCTGGACATTCTCCAGCATCAGGCGGCGCAACTCGGCTTTGACACTCACGTCTGTCGCCACGTCGGGGTTGCCCAGGGTGACGGTGACCTTGTAGTTGCCCTCGGGCAGTGCGGTGGAAATGTAGAATTGCTTGTCCGCCGTGGCGAGGTTCACGTCTTTGCCGGCGACTTTTTTCGAGACGATGGCCGCCTTGGTGCCGGCGTCGAAGCCATACCCACGCGTCTCGTCATAGGCCATGTCGCCCGTGAACTTGGTGTAGCCGGCGGGCGCGTTGCCTGTGCCGAAGAAGAATTTATACGAGGTCGTGTTCGTCACGGCCTGAATCCCGCCGATGGGCTGGGGGGACGCGGCCGTGTTCTGGGCGTGGAGGGCGACTGCCAAACCGCTAATTGAAGCGGCGGCGAGCAGGCAACGGGTGGCTGTTTTCATGGGAGGATGGGGCGAATGGGTTTTTGGTGGAATTAGTTGCCATCGGGGACGGCGGCGGCGGGGTTCGCGCCGTTTTTGCGCGGCGACGGGCCGACCCGGTAGCTTTCGAACGCATCGGGCTTGGTCGGGTCGAGTTCCTTGAAATCATCGACGATGGATTTGGCGAGCGGCAGATTGTTGGCCTTGATGCCCGCAATCAGGATTTTCGAGACTTCGTAGCTGCCATAGTTGCCCGTGTGGGTGGCTTCCTCGGGGCGCGCGAACGCCTTGTGATAATCGGGCATCGCCTTGTAGAGAATGGCGGTCGGGCCAGTCAGGTCGATGAAGGCGACCTTCTCGTCCGTCGCGAGCTTGTGCAGCTCGTCGGGATACGGCCCGAGGGTGGCGGAGCCGGGCGCGCGGCTGATGGGCGTCACCAGCACGGGGATGCCGCCGTGCTGGCGGGTTTCGTCCACCACCCGCTTGCAGTCGTCGTAAAAGGCCTGGTCAAAAGTCATGTTGTTGTTTTTGCCGTTGCGCTCGTTGTGGCCGGAAGTGACGAGGAGATAATCGCCGGCTTTCATCAGGCTCCAGATTTTGTCGAAACGGTGGCGGCCCAGGCAGTCGCCGACGGTTTCGCCGGATTCGCCATGGTTGGCGACAGCGACTTCGGGCTTGAAAAAGCGCGTGATAGTCTGGCCCCAGCTATTATACGACTCGCCCGACTGGTCGCACGAGGTCGAGTCGCCGATGACGAAAACGGTGGGCACGTCCACTTTTTCAATGCGCAGGTCGGAGATGCATGCATGGTCGCCATTGAATTCCAGCGTCAAGCCGTTGTCCCAGTCCCACGCTTCCTGCATGGTTTCGCGCGTCGCCTTCAGGTTGACCACGCCGCCGGGATATTTCGGCGTGCGGATATTCACGATAAAGGACTTCGTCACGTATTCGCCGGCCTTGGTCTGGATGTTTTCCAGCATCAGGCGGCGCGACTCGGCCTTGACGCTGATGTCCTCGGCCGCGTCGGGGTTGCCCAAGGTGACGGTGACCTTGTAGTTGCCCTCGGGCAGCGCGGTGGAAAAATAGAACGGCTGGTCCGAAACCGCAAAACTCAGATCTTTGCCCGCAACCTTTTTCGACAGGATGCCGGCCTTCGTGCCGCCGTCGAAGCCAAAGCCGCGGGTGTCGTCATAAGCCATGTCGCCCGTGACTTTGGTGTAGCCGGCCGGCGCATCACCCGTGCCGAAGTAGAACTTGTAGGAGCTTGTCTTCGAAACGGCCTGGATGCCGCCGATGGCCTGCGGGCCGGGAGCCGGACGCCCGGCCCGGGCGGGGCGCGCCGGAGCGGAAGCGTCGGCGGGCGCGGCGGAAGCGGCAGCCGCCGCCGGGGCGGGCGCAGTTTGCGCCGCGAGCACAGTGAAAAGACCGGCCAGGGCGGCCGTGAGGATGAATTTCGTTTTCATGGGGCGGGGCTGGGTGGGTATTTGAGAATGAAGAGTTATTTCGCGACGACGCCTTCGTCCATCTTGTCAATATGCTGGTCGGCGATGCCGGGCGAGCGCACGACATTAAAGTCACGCGTATTCCAGAGCATGAATTCCGGCACGCCGGCTTCGAGCTGGCCCTTGAAGTGGTCGAATTCAATGCCGTTCACATCGTCCAAAATCACCGCCGGACGGAAATCGGCGGCGGCGTAGCTGACATTGACATTGCGCAGCGTGAGGCCGGTGACGTGGCGGGCGAACAAGCCATACGCGGGCATGGTACCCAGGCGGCCCGGCTCGGGATAATTTTGCGCCTCATCTTCGGGCGGGTCGTATTGCGCCCATTCGCGCGCGCCCTTGCCTTGATAAACGATGCGGATGTCGCTCATCGTCACGTCTTCAATGGGATGATCCACCGTGCCGGCGATAATGATGGAAGAATTATTGACCGCGCCCGAAACCACGATGTTGCTGATGTTCACGCGTCGGATGGCGCCGACGGTCGTCGTGGCCAACGGCCCGCGCAGGCGGCGGCCCAAGCGCAAGTAAATGGGCGAATTGACCACGTCCTGCATCGTGATGTTGTTCACGGTCACATCCTCAATGATGCCGCCGTCCACCGTCTCAAGGGCCAGGCCGCGGCAATGGACAAAGACGCAGTTCGTGATGGTGATGTTCTTAAAGCCGCCGTTGGATTCGGTGCCGAACTTGATGCGTCCTGTGCCGGAGCCGCCGCCGTCCACATTGCCGCCGAAGGGCTTGTAGGTGCCGTCGAGCAGCGTGCCCGTTTCGTAGCCGCTGAGCTGACAATTCGAGATGGTCACGTTATCGGTCGAGCGCGAATAGCCCAGCGCGTAGGTGCTTTTCAGCACGATGCCGTCGTCTTGCGGCGAATTGACTGTGCAATCGGAAATGCGGACGTTCTTGCAGCAGTCGATGTCGAAGCCGTCGCGGTTGGTGTCCACCTTGATGTTGCTGATGGTGAAATTATCCACGCCGGTGGCGAGGAGGCAGAACCAGCCGCCTTGGTAAATCGTGAAGTCCTTGAGGGTTACGTTGCGGCAATTGACCAGCGAGACGGATTTATTGCCGCCGCCAAAATTATTGGCCCCGTCGGCGCGGGAGAGGCCGCGTCCAAAGATGATGCCCGGGCCGATAATCGAAACATTGCTGATGCCGTCGCCCCAAATGAGGCTGTTGTGCCAGAAGCAGTGGCCGAAGTCCTGGTAGGCGCTCGGGTTCTCGGTAGGGCGGTTCCACATGGGGAGTCCGGACCAGATATTGTCTTCAATCAAATCATACATCTTCGTTCCCGCCGGCACCCGCGCGAGAAAATCTTTTTTGGCCTGGGACGGCGAAGGCTGCGGTGTCGCCGCTTGCGCGGGTGCCGCCGCCGGAGCCGCCGAAGCAGTGGGCGCCGCCGGCTGGGCGGCGGCCACTTGTCCGCGAATCTGCGGAGCCGCTGCGCCGGGGCCGCGGCCACCACCACCCGAACCGCGCGGACCGCCGGGTCCACCGGGGCCGCCCGGACCGCGCCCGCCACCACCGCCACCGCGTTGCAGGGCGGCCACCGCCGCCGGCGTTTCCGCGGCAACAATCCATGAGCCTTGATCCAAATACAGCGTGATATTCGTTTTCAGGTGGATGGAATAACTGAGATAGTAGCCGGCGGGGAAATAGACCGTCCCCCCGCCGTTGGCCGCCGCGGCGTCAATCGCGCGGTTGATGGCGTCGGAGTCAATCGTGGTGCCGTCGCCCGTCGCGCCGAATTGGCGGACATTGTAAGTCGTGGTGCCGGCGGGCAATTTGGGATCCAACTCCGGGGCGACTTTTTGCGCCGGGGCGGCCGCGGGTGTGGCGTCGGCCGGTGTGGCCGGGACGGCCGCATTTAGCGCGGAGCCGACGGCCAGCGCCAGCAGGGTTGAAAAACCAGTGGCGAAAACAGAGGACGAGAACTTCATGAGGGGTCGGGGCTGCGGGGTGGGAAAGTGTGGACGCAGGGGTGGCGGCCAGACACGGGGGAATGTTCATTGTAGGCCTGGCCGGGTCTTGTGCAAGAATTCCTTGCGGGGGGTGGCGAGGGGCCGGTCGACCCCAAAACCTGCGCTCGCCCCGGGGCGGTTTGGGGTTATAATCGAGCCTATGTCAAATCCAGGCGTCGGGAATCCCGGCTCGAAGTTGGGCGGTTTGAAACTTCCCCGCCGCGCCGACGCTTAACCGGGGGCACGACTTCATGAAATCCAACGGACTAAAAATTTTTCTGCTCATCGGCATCGGCCTGGTCGGCACTCTGGGCGGGTATTGGCTGGGGCACCGTTCCGCCGCCAACTCGAACACCGAACCGGGCAAACCCACCTCGGCAGGATCCCTTCGGGCGGTGCTGGTTAGCGGCCCGTCCGGCCAGGCGGTGGATTGGCGCATGTTGCTCACCTCGACCGGTAAAATTGAGCCGGATTTGCTGGCGGCCTGGGCGCGCAGCCTGAGTATTGAAGAAATTTCCAAGGACCTCAGCGCCTTGAAAGCCCAGCCCGCAAATTTGCGGCGCAATGATTTGATGGGCGCTCTTTATAATGCCTGGGCGGGACAAGATCCGAAGGGTTTCCTCGGCGACTCCAAGGATATTCCCGTGCCGCGTTTGCGCGAGGGCGGCATCGACGAGGCGCTGAAATCCTGGGCCGCGCAAGACCCGAAAGCCGCCTTGTTGTGGATCAAGGACAATCCCGGCACCGCTTCCACCGCCGCCACCGACCAGCGTTACGCCGCCGCCATTGCGGGCTACGCCGCCTCCGACCCAATGGGCGCCCTCGAATCGGTCAATTCCCTTAATAGTGAAAACGTGCACGACCGGTTGATGAAAAGCGCGGCCACCAAGGCCCTGGCGGACGCGCTCGCCGACCAAGGCGGCTTCGCGCAAGCCTCCACATTTTTCAGCCAATTGCCCGCCGGCCAGACGCGCGACGACGCCTTTGGCCAATTGGCCAAGCGCTGGACGGAAATTGCGCCGCAGGACGCCGCGACTTGGGTCGAGGGCCTGAGCACCGACCCGCAACTCAAGTCTGCGCTCGGTTCGCAAGTCGCCCAAGCCTGGGCGGAAAACGACCCCGCCGCCGCCGCGACTTGGGCGGTGAAGATGGACGGGCAGGCCGGGCCGCCTGGCTCGGCGGATGCCGCCACCAGCGGCCAGTTGCTCGCCACCGCCATCCGCTCATGGACAACTTACGACCTCGACCCCGCCGGCAATTTTCTCAACTTGCTGCCCGCTTCGCCGGCGAAAGACCCCGCGGTCGCCATCTTTGCGTTGCGTTCGAGCCAGGAAGACCCGGCGGGCGCTTTTCAGTGGGTGAACGCCATCACCGATGACCAGATGCGCCTCGGCATGACGGTCGGCGTCGCGCTCGAATGGATGCAGCAGGACCCGGCGGGATACAATCAATTCCTCAGCACGTCCACGACCTTGAACGACCAGCAAAAGGCGATGCTCGACGGCATCCCCGCCGACACGCTGCAAAGCTTGACGCAATTCAACACCGTGCTCGGCGGCGGCGACGCCGTGCAGTCCATGATCGAAAACGCGATTTTGAACGGCAAGGGCATGGTCGGCGAACGCGCGGGCGCGCCGCCCCCGACCTTGGTCCCGTCGAATTCGCCCGGCGGCAAGAATTTCAACCCGAACGATTACGCGCCCGCCCCCGGCGGCAATTAAATTTACGCTGTCTGGCCCGGAAAATAAATTATGAAATCCACCGCTTCTAAAATTGCCATTTTGATTCTGGCCTGCGCCGCCAGCGTCGCGGGCGGCTACTGGTTTGGGCACGACAATATTGCGGCACCCGCCGCCAAAACTTCCGCCGCGGCCAAACCGCGCGCCAACGCGGCGAACAAGATGGGCACCGTGCTTGTCTCAGACCTGGCCGGCACGGCCGCTTCCTGGCAGAGTCTGCTCAAATCCTCCGGCAAATTAAACGCGGACCTGCTCGCGGTTTGGGCCCAGAATCTCAGTCCGGAAGAGGCGCTGGACGCTTTGAAGTCGCTCAAGGACCAACCGGCGAACTCGCGGCGCAACGACTTGATGGGCGCGCTTTATAACGCCTGGGCCGCGCGCGACCCGCAGGGTTTTCTCGCCGTCACGCATGACATCAGTGTGCCGCGTTTGCGCGAAGGCGGCGTCGATGAGGCGCTGAAAGCCTGGGCCGCCCAAGACCCCAAGGCTGCCTTGCAATGGATGAAAGACAATCCCGCCGCCGCTTCGGCGGGCGCAAATCAGCAGCGCTTTGCCGCCGCCATCGCCGGTTACGCCGCGACCGACCCCGCGGGCGCGCTCGCCGCCGTCAACTCGTTGAGTGACAGCTCGGCGGACAGCCAGACGAAGAGCGCGGCCATCAAGGCGCTCGCCACATCGCTGACCGACCGCGGCCAGTTCTCCCAAGCCGCCGCGCTGTTCAGTTCCATGCCCGCCGGCCAGACGCGCGACGACGCCAACGCGCAACTCGCCCAGAGTTGGGCCGAATCCTCCCCGCAAGACGCCGCGGCGTGGATTGGCAACCTCACGGACCCCCTGCAGCGCAACACCATCGGCGCGCAGGTCGCCAAGGCGTGGGCGGCCAACGACCCGGCCGCCGCCGCGACGTGGGCCGCGCAGTTGGACGCGCAAAATGCCGGCGACCCCAATAATCCCCAAGCCGGGCCGAACGGCCAGCTCCTCGCCAGCGCCATTCAGTCCTGGACCAATTACGATCTCGATGCCGCCGGACAGTTTCTGAATCAACTGCCGTCGTCTCCGACGAAAGACAACTCAGTCGCGATTTTCGCACTCAGTTCGAGCCAGGAGGACCCGGGCAGCGCCATGCAATGGGTCGGCACGATTACCGATGACAACCTGCGCCAGCGCGCCACTTTCGGCGTGGCATTGCAATGGATGCAACAGGACCAAGCCGGGTTTAACCAGTTTCTCGCCACCAGCACCACGCTGAGCGACCAGCAAAAGCAGTTGCTCCAAAATCTTCCGCCGCAAATGGTGCAGGGCATGTCCCGCTTCAACACGATGCTCGGCGGGGGCAACGCGGTGCAAAATTTAATGCAAAACGCCATCATCAACGGCGCCGATGTCTCGTTTGGCGGCGGCCAAGGCGGTCCCGGCGGTTCTGGTGGCCCCGGTGGTGCGGGTGGTTTTGGCGGTGGTTTTGGGCGCGGTGGCAACCGCGGTGCCCCACCGGGAAATTAAGGAATCGAGCAGCGGCCGGTTTATATTTCCCGCTTATTTCGCGGTAACGGGAAACAAATGCCAATCACTGTTTGCTGGCCGACCACGCATTACTTTGGGTCAAGCCTGTGGAATCCAGCACGGAGCGGTCGATGCCGCGCAATACATTGCCGATTAAATTCATCACCGCGGGCGTGTCAAAATAGGCGCCATGAATTTGCAGGCCTCCCACTTCGTCCTTGAAAAAACTGGAGCAATCCACGTCCCAGATATTGTCCTTGTCCGTGGGCGGGCGCACGGCCAGCCCGCTGCGCCCCAGGCGGCGGGTGCCGAAATGTTTCAAGCCGGCGGAGGCGCCCAGCACGGCATCCCGCCCGCTGTAAAGCGCGGTGATGCGGTAGGAAAAGTTGGCCACGGCATTGCCATCGCTGCCGTCGTCCGAGTTCGATTCAAACAGGTCGTTGTCCACATCAGCCGCGACCATGACGAGCTGGTTGATGAGGCTGACCAGCAACGGCTGGTTTTTGCGGGTCCAGACCGTGGCCATGGCCTTTTGCACCACATAGTTGCCCATGCTGTGCGAGATCACCGAAACCTTGGCCTTGCAGGCCATCGCAACATCGGCGGCGGCATCTTGCTGTTTTACCATCAGCCAGTCATAAAGTTCGCTGAGGACCGTGGCCAGGTCGTCCGCGCAATCTTGCGCATGGGCGCGGTCCGGCAAATAGCCCAGCACGCTGCCGAGGGACGGCCAGTCAAAGCTGATGCACAGGCCGAGGCTGTTCGGGCCGGAGTAGAGGCTGTCGCAGGTTTTTTTATAGAGCCGCGCCGCGTCAGCCCAGCCGTTGTTATACCCGTGGATCAAAAAGGTGACGTGGCTTTGATTCTCATTGGCCGCCTGTTCGAGCGCCGGAAATTGATCCGCTGCGCCGATGAGCAGCGTCTTGAAGTCGTCCTGGGAAACCGCTTTCCAATTGGCAAAGACATCCAGCGTGTCCTGATCGCTGACGTAGTATTGCAGCGGCCCTTGCGCGCCGGTGGGCGCGCCATTGTCCACCACGCGGTCGGAGATCATCCAATATTTGGGCATGGCGCGAACTTTAGATGTTCAGTATCATGCTGCAAGTAAATTTAGGTGACAATTTGGCGGCGCGGGACCCGCCCGTCCAGCGCGCGCCTCATTCATGCCGGACGGTCCACGTCATGCCGTCGGGTTCGCCGCCGACGTCAAGGTGGCCGACGACTTCGAAGGTGCGCAAGTCCACCACCGCGACATAATTGTCCGGCCCCATGCCGACAAAGGCCCGCGCCCCGTCGGGCTGCACCAGTATGCCGCCCGCGCCGTGACCGAATTGTCCGACCTGAATCCGTTTCACCACTTCATGTGTGTGGGTATCGATGATGACTAAATCGGCCGAACTCGACACCAGCGCCAGTTTGCCATCGGGCGTGAAGCGCAGCCGGTTGGCCCGCGGCACATTCACGTCCAGCGTCGCCGTCACCTTTCTTTCCTGCCGGTCAATGATGGAGACCGTCGCGGCATTCGCGTTGCCGACCCAGACTTCTTTTCCATCCGGCGACACGTCAAACCCTTCCGAGCCGCTGCCCACGGGAATCACCGTCTCATTCCAATCCACCGTCGGCATCGGCAGCGTGCTCGACGGCGCCCCGCCCGCAGGACGCGGCGTCGGTGGCGGATTGGCGGGTCGTGGGGCGGCGGGCGAATCCGTGGGCCGTGGGCCGGGTGCGCGTCCACCCCGGGGCGCTCCGCCTCCTTGGCGAACCGGCTCGAAATCAATGAGACTCACTGTCGAGGAATTCACGTTGGTGGTGACGATGTGCAGGCCGTCGGTCGACACGTTGAGCATATGCGTCCGGTTTTGCCCGGTGCCCATTACCCAATCCACCTGGTGCGTGGCCGGGTCCAGCCGCGCAATGGCCTTGGAGCCTTCCACCGTGAACCACAACTTGCCACCGACAAACACGATGCCATGCGGGCCGCGCAGCGGGCCGAGGTCAATCGAGGGCAGCGCCTGATGCGCCACGAGGTCAATCACGGCAATCGTGTGGTATGCTCCCGAACCATAGTTGGTGACATAGGCCGTCTTCCCGTCGTCCGTCGCGGCGACTTCGTGCGGATCCTCCCCCACCGGCACGCGGGCAACGACCGTCAACGTCGCGGGATCCACGATGGCGAGCATCTGGTCGCGCTTCGAAATGACCAGCAGCGACGCCGTGTCTGCGCCCTGGGCCAGTCCCGCACAATAAAAACCAAGAATTAAGAGAGCAGCGCGCAACGGGTGTTTCATGGAGGGGAGTTTATTTGCCCAGCGCAACCCAACGCCAGAAAAATGATGGACGCAGCCGAGCTGGTTTCACTCCCGACTTGCCGCCCGGCGCGCGGGGCGGCTATCGTCCACCCCATGGCTGTTACCCTCGGCTTGGATTTTGGCACGAATTCCGTGCGCGCGCTGGTGGTGCGGTGCGCCGACGGGCGCGAGCTGGGCACGTGCGTGGTGGAGTATCCGAGCGGGCGGCAGGGCGTGCTGCTCGACGAGCGCGATCACAACCTCGCGCGCCAGCATCCGGGCGATTACCTCGTGGGCATGGAGCAGGCCGTGCGCGGCGCGCTGGCCCAAGCGGCGCAGGCCGACGCCAGTTTTCGCCCTGACCAGATTGTGGGCCTTGGTGTGGACTCCACCGGCTCCAGCCCGCTGCCCGTGGACCAAACCAACACGCCGCTCGCGTTCGATGCGCGGTTCAAAGACAACCTGGCCGCGCAATGCTGGCTCTGGAAAGACCACACCGGTCACGCCGAGGCCGCAAAAATCACCGCCACGGCGCGCGCGCTGCGCCCGCAATATGTGGCCAAATGCGGCAACACTTATTCCTCCGAATGGTGGTGGAGCAAAATTTGGCACTGCCTGAACACCGCCCCCGCCGTGTTCGACGCCACGTATTCGTGGGTCGAACTGTGCGATTGGGTGCCGTCCGTGCTCGCGGGCGTGCGTGATCCGAAAGAAATCAAGCGCGGCGTGTGCGCCGCGGGCCACAAGGCGATGTATGCCGAGGATTGGGGTGGTTTGCCCGACAAGGAATTTCTCGCCGCGCTCGACCCCAAGCTCGCCGCCCTGCGCGACCGCTTATATAATAAGGCTTACGACGCCGCGACGCCCGCCGGCCAACTCTGCGCGGAGTGGGCACGCCGCCTCGGCCTGCGCGCGGGCTTGGCCATCGCCATCGGCGAATTCGACGTGCATTACGGCGCCATCGGCTGCGCGGTTGAGGAGGGCGTGCTCGTCAAGGTCATCGGCACGTCGACCTGCGATTGCGCCGTCGTCTCGGCGCAAAAAACCGTGGCGGACATTCCGGGCATCTGCGGCATCGTCAAGGGCGCGATTCTGCCGGGCTATTATGGCATCGAGGCCGGGCAGTCTGCCGTGGGCGACATTTTCAAATGGTGGGTCGAGGTCGTCTGCCAGGGCGATGCCGCGCTGCACGAGCAGCTCACCGCCGAGGCTGCGCAACTGCGCCCGGGCCAGAGCGGCCTGCTCGCGCTCGACTGGAACAATGGCAACCGCACCATCCTCGTCGACCAGCGCCTCACCGGCCTCCTCCTCGGCCAGACACTCCACACCACCCGCGCGGAAATTTACCGCGCCCTCCTCGAGGCCACCGCCTTCGGCGCGCGCGCGATTCTCGAACGCATAGAGGACTATGGCGTGCCCGTGCGCACAGTCGTGTGCGCCGGCGGCATCGCGGAGAAAAACCCGTTGCTCATGCAAATCTACGCAGATGTCACGGGGCGCGAGATGCGCGTCGCCCGTTCGGCCCAGGCCTGCGCGCTCGGCGCCGCCGTCGCCGCCTCCGTCGTGGCCGGCGTCCATGCGGATTTCCCCGCCGCGCAACAAGCCATGACTGGCTGGAAGGATGTCGTTTACAAACCGCGCCGCGCCGACAAGACCATCTACCACAAACTTTATAAACTCTACCTGAAACTCCACGACAACTTCGGCGGCGTCCGCAACGTCAACCTCGGCCAGGTAATGAAGACTCTGCTCGAAATCAAAGAATCAACTGCCTTGTGATTTTTCAACTAAGAACCAAGAACCAAGAACCAAGAACCAAGAACCAAGAACCAAGAACTAAGAACTAAGCACTAAAACACTTTCATGATCCTCCTCCCTAAAAATCTCGAAGTCTGGTTTCTCGTCGGCAGTCAGCATCTCTACGGCGAGGCCGCACTGAAAAAAGTCGCCGCCAACGCGCAGGTTATCGCCCGCTCGTTTAATCGGGCGGAGGAACTGCCGCTGCGTGTCGTCCTCAAGCCCGTGCTGACCGGTCCGGAGGGCATCACGCAAATCATGAACGAGGCGAACGTCGCGGCCAACTGCGTCGGCCTCATTGCATGGATGCACACGTTCTCGCCCGCGAAAATGTGGATTAACGGCCTGAAGAATTTGCGCAAGCCGCTCGCGCACCTGCACACGCAGTTCAACCGCGACCTGCCGTGGGACGCGATTGACATGGATTTCATGAACCTGAATCAGGCCGCGCACGGCGACCGCGAGTTCGGCTTCATCGGCGCGCGCCTGCGCCTCGACCGCAAAATCATCGTCGGCCACTGGGCGGATACGGATGTGCTCGCCTCGCTCGGGGCGTGGATGCGCGCAGCCACCGCGTGGCACGACTGGCAGGGCGCGAAGTTTGCCCGCTTCGGCGACAACATGCGCCAGGTCGCCGTCACCGAGGGCAACAAAGTCTCCGCCGAAATCGCATTCGGATTTTCCGTCAACGGCTACGGCGTCGGCGATTTGGCGGCGAAAGTCCACGCCGTCAAGGACGCCGCGGTCGACCGCTTGTGCGCGAAATACGCCGAGGAATATATGCTCGCGCCCGCCTTGCGCAAGGGCGGGGCGCGGCACGAATCCCTGCGCGACGGCGCAAAAATTGAGCTGGGCCTGCGCGCGTTCTTGGTCGACGGCGGCTTCAAGGGCTTCACCACCACGTTCGAGGATTTGCACGGCCTCGCGCAACTGCCGGGCCTCGCGGTGCAGCGCCTGATGGCGGACGGCTACGGCTTTTCCGCCGAGGGCGACTGGAAAACCGCCGCGCTCGTGCGCGCATTCAAGGTCATGGCCGACGGGCTGCCCGGTGGCGTGTCGTTCATGGAGGACTACACGTATCATCTCGAGGCCGGGAAGCGCAAGGTGCTCGGCGCCCACATGCTGGAAATTTGCCCGAGCATCGCCGCCGCCCAACCGCGTCTTGAAATCCACCCCCTTGGCATCGGCGGCAAGGCCGACCCCGTGCGCCTCGTGTTCGACGGCGCGCCCGGCCCCGCCGTCAACGCCTCGCTGATAGATTTGGGCAACCGCTTCCGCCTGATTATCAACGAAGTCACCGCCGTCGCGCACCCCCCGCTGCCGAAATTGCCGGTGGCGCGGACCGTCTGGGAGCCGCGGCCCGATTTCGCCACCGCCGCGGCGGCGTGGATTCTCGCCGGGGGCGCGCACCACACCGCCTTCAGCCCCGCGCTCACCAAGGAACACATTGAGAATTTTGCCGAGATGGCCGGCGTGGAGTTTTTCCTCATCGCCGAGCATACGACGATGTGCAACGCCAAGCGCGAACTGCGCTGGAACGAGCTTTACTATCATCTGGCCCCCGGGCTGGGAGCTGTCTAGTGCAACATCCAACGTCGAACTTCCAACACCCAACATCCAATAAAGAGTCATCTTGCCTTGTTGGGTTCTTCATTCGATGTTGGATGTTGAGCATTGGATGTTCGATGTTGCGAGCGGATGGCCATATTTTCTGCATCTTTTAAACCAATGAAATCCTACCAGGCCATCCGTGAAGAATGTTGCGAGGCCAACCGCGCCCTGCCGGGGACGGGGCTGGTGGACCTGACCTTCGGCAATGTCAGCGTGCTCGACGCCGCCGCGGGCGTCTTCGCCATTAAGCCCAGCGGCGTGCCCTACGCAAAACTCAAACCCGCCGATATCGTGCTCGTGGATTTGGACGGCACAATTGTCGCCGGCAAATTGCGCCCCTCGTCCGACACGCCGACGCACCGCTGCCTTTATCGCGCTTTTGCCGGCGTGCGTGCCATCGTGCACACGCATTCGCGCCACGCCGTCGCCTTCGCGCAGGCCGCGCGCGAAATCCCCAACCTCGGCACCACGCATGCCGATTATTTTGACGGCCCCGTGCCGCTCACCCGCGCGCTCACCCCCGCGGAAATCGCGCGCGACTACGAATGGGAAACGGGCCAAGTCATCGTCGAACGCTTCCGCGAGCTGAATCCGCTCGACGTGCCGGCCGCGCTGGTGCGCCACCACGGCGTGTTTGTCTGGGGCGCATCGGCCAGCGAAGCCCTGGAGACCGGCCTCGCCCTCGAAGCCATCGCGCAAATGGCGCTCTGGACACTGCAACTCAAGGCCGCCGCGCCGCCGATTCCTTCGGCGCTCCACGAAAAGCATTTCCGCCGCAAGCACGGCCCCGCCGCGTATTACGGGCAGGCGGAATCAAAAGTTAAAAAATAGAAATCCGACCAGCTCGTGCCGCGCGGCTTACTCCCGATACGGCTTGTTCTGCTGGAAGAGCACGAGGCGCGTGCGCAGGCCCACGGCGACATCATAGGCCTTCGCTTGCTCGGCCTGATCGACGGCTTGGAGTTCCAGTTGAGACGCTTGGGCAAAGTCGCCAGTCTCCGCATACGCGCAGGCGAGCGTATCAGTGATGTTCACATGCTGGCCTTGGTCAAGCTGGCGGGAATGCAGGGCCAACGCGACCGCTTCCGCGCCATTGCGCAGGGAATCATCCGTCGAAGTGGCCAGAATCCAGGCCAGCCGATTCAGGGCAAAAACGGAATTGGGGTCGTGGGCCAGCGCCTGATGCAGGAGCGACACCGATTCTTTGACATGCCGGTCGGTTCTGGCCATGTCGGCAAATTGCGTCAGCAACTGCACCCGGGCGGGCGTGGCGAGCAGTTGAATGCCGGCATCAAACAGGGCGGGCCGTTCTTCAATCACATGGGTCTGGCGGGCCAGCGAAAGGAAATTGTAGAGCGCTTCGGGCCGCAGAATGCGCAGTCCGGCCAGAGTCGCATGGCGCACACAGGCTTCGAGTTGCGCGCGCGCCAGGATATCCTGTTTGGCGAGCGCGAACACGGTGGCCAAATCAACCTGGTCGTCGAAATCCAGCGAGTCCGCCTGGGGCAGGAGTTCGCGCAGGCGTTGCACGCAGGTGTTGAAAACGTCCATTTTGCCCGCCGCGTAGTCCAGGCGCGCGGCGGTGATAATGGCGGCCACGCAAGCGGGGTCCTGTTGCAGCGCGTCATTCAGCGACTGGATGGCTTCCTCCTGGTTGCCAATTTGCATCAGCCATTGCGCCAGCCGCACCCGGGAAAGGGGGACGCTTTGCCCGCGATTGATTTCAAACATCAAAACATACAAATGCTTGTAGAAATCGCCGCCCTGGGGCATGGCGTAGAATATCGGCCGCAGCCAGGGGGGAAAGTAACGGCCCCGAATCAGCCCGGAGACGAAGGCGTCGTCGGGCGCGGGTTGGGCCTTGCGCAGGTTGCGCGCGAGGCGGGCGTATTCGGCGGGGTCATCCACCCAGGAAAGCACGATGAGATGGGTGGCGTGGTGGGCTTCCAGCAGTTGGAGTGCTTTGTCCGTGTTGGCGGCGCCGTAGATTTCGGCGTTGGCCTTCATCCCCGCGAGGTTTTCCCAATAATAAGTGCCCAGGCTGTGAAACCCGCCCCAATAAAGCAGCCACGTGCTGCTGGTCGGGCCGCTGACCATGACAATGGGCGCATCGCCCTGGCGCGCGCGCAGGCGTTGGGCGGCGTCGCGGGTGATGAGTTCCAGCGCCTCCACTTCCGAGATAGAGCCTTGCCAGTTCCCGCGCACCCACGTGTAAAATGTAAAGGCGGGGCTGGGCAGCAGCGCCCACGCCAGAAACAACGTGGCCGCGGCCACGCGGAGCAGAGTCCAGCGATATTCCCGGTGCAGCCGCAACGCCAGCGCGACCGCCACCAGCGCCGCCAGCCAGAGGGCGTAGCTCGTTTCAATCCAGCGCACTTGCGCCACGGCCTGGCCAAAGGTGAGCAGCGCCGGCGGCAGCGCCAGCAACAGAATCGCCCGCGCCGGCCGCGGAATCCGGCTCCGGCTCGCCCAGAACAGCATCGGAACGGTCAGCAGCACCAAAGGGTTCGCCATGATGATGAAGATCCAGAAGGGCTGGCTTTTTAAATACAAACCCAGGCCAAAAAATTCCTCGATGTAATCATTATGCATCGTCCACAGAAACGGGTCGGAGACGGTGAAGACCCGGTCGGCGAAAAGAAAAATCAGCGCGGGCACGAGGGCCAGCGCGAGTACGCTGCCGGCCAGCCAGGCCCAGTCTCGCGGGGCTTCCACCAGTTTGCCGCCACCCCACCAACGGGCGGCGCGGAAAACAATTTCGCCCCCGCCCGCCCACGCCAGGGCGTAGAACGGATGATTGACCTCGAGTCGCAGTCCAAAATGGGACGGAAAATATTCGACGAAATAAAAAAACAAACTGGCCGCCGCGCCGCTCCAGCCCCACACGCGCCACAGCGAGGGGTCGGGCCGGCCCGGGTCATCCACTGTGACACCGCGCGCGAGCAGGCCGGTGGCCAGCAGCGCACCCAGCCCGGTGAATGCCAGCGTGAACACCACCGAGGCCGCGCTGACCCACAGACCCACGGCACCAGCCACACCGGCGGCGACGAACCAGCGCCGGGCTTGCGCACGGTCGGGCAACCAGGCGTCCAAGAGCGTATCGGATGCCGCGCCGTCATTTTTTTGGCGCACCCATCCGGCTCCGCCGCCAATCAGGAACAGCACACTCAACAGACCGGTCAGCGCGACCAAGCCATGGTGGTCGGTGCGGCCCACTGAAAAAGATTCATAAAACGGTCCCACTCCAATTGCGCCGAAGGCGAGCAAGGCCGCGGGGACTGAGCCGAACCGCCGCGCCACCAGTGGCGTCACCGCGATGATCAAGCCGACTACCAGCAGCACGCTGCCCACGGGCGCGACCTCCTCGACCGCGAAGGGCAGCGGCGTGGCGGTGTAAAAATGGTCGACCCACGCCAGCACGGCCAGCCACCAGCGAATGAGCGAACTCCAATGCACCTCGCGCCCCCCGGGCGCGTTGTCGTAATCCACTGTGCGGATGCGCGCCCCCGCGCCGGCGAGCATTTCCTGGGTTTGCATCACCCAGTGGTAGGTGTCGATTCCCGGATAGGGCAGGATCAACTCATGCTGGTTGTCCGCATAGCCGCTCGGCGAGAGGGGATCAGTCAGCGGCAGGGTGGGGGCATTGCGCGCCGCCAGATCCCAGGTGGTGCGCAGATGCACCAAGGTATCCGTGGCAATCAACGCCACCATGGCGAGCAAGGCCAAAGCCCACAATTTGGGCGGATACAATTTTGACAAAACCGCGGCGAATTTCATGGTGTCCCGCTATTCGTGATAGGGCTGTGAATTGCGAAACGCCGCCAGGCGGGCGCGATACTGCGTCGAGTGATTCCCATCGTGCTGGGCCTCGGCCAGATCGATGGCGAGTTGCTCGACCGTGACGGCGAGGGTAAATTGCCTGGCTTCGGCATAGGCGCAGCCCAGCACGTCGAGGACATCCGCATGTTGTCCATGGTCAATTTCGTGGGCCTGCAGCGCCAACACAACCGCTTCGCGGCCATTCCGCAAGGAATCATCATGCGTGGTGGCAAGAAAGTCCGCCAGATTCAGGAGGCCCGGCAGCGCATTCGGCAGCAGTTCATGGGCCCGCCGGTAATAGCTGAGCGCTTGAGCCAAATGGCCGGCTTTTTTCTCCGCATTGGCGGATTCGACCATGAATTCCGCCCGCTGCGACAGCATCAGATGGCTTTCGATGAAGCCGGCCAGCCCGGGACGCGTGTTGATCAGCCCGACCTGCCGCAGGAACGAGACGAAGTTATAAAGCTGCTCCGCGGTCAGGCGGCGAACGTCGTGCGTGGTGGCGGCTTTCATGGCGGCGTTGATTTGGGCTGTCGAGTCCGCCATGTCATTATTCAGCACCAGGGCGATGATCAGCTCAATCCGGTCGTCCAGCGCCAGCGCCTCCGCCTGGGCGATATTTTTGTGCACCGATTGCATCACGGAGGCGAAGGCCTGGCTGTTGCCGGCCAGGTTGAGCACCCGCGCGCCGCAAATGAGGGCAGGCAGATAATTCGGGTCAATTTGCAGCGCGTCTTTCACGCGGGAAACGGCGGTGTTGAGGTCTCCCGCGGCCTGATAGCGCTGGGCGTCGCGCACCAGCGCCTCCTGGGGCGTTTGGCGGGGGGCCACTTCATAGATGGTGACATATTGCCCGCGCATGATTGGGTCGCCCGGCATGGGGTAGTAAACGGGCCGCAACCAGGTGGGGATGTTCCGGTGTTCGATCAGGTCATAGATGAAGGCGTTTTGTATTTTCGGAATTTCGGCGGCGACTTCATCGGGATGGTTGACGGCCATCGGCAGCCAGGAACCCAGCCAGCCGCGCAGGGGCGCCTCCGCCATGTATTCCGCATCGGTGATGGGCCGATGCATGTTCTTGGAAAGGCGGGCATATTCCTTGTAGAATGGATCCCACGAATAAATGGCAATATGGGTGACGCCATATTTTTTGATTTGCGCGTAGGCCTCTTCCGCCGAGGGCGCGCTATAGACGGCCATGTCGGCCTTCAGTCCATCCAGATTTTCCCAGTATAAGGTGCCCAGGCCCTTGAGGCCGCCCCAATAGGTCATCCAAGTGGTCGTGGTCGGGCCGCTGACGGTGACGCCGATGTCGCTGCCCAGGCGGGCGCGCAGCCGCTGGGCGGCGTCCCGCGTCACAATCTCCATCAATTCCACGTCCGACATCGGCACGGTGCCATGCCACCGATACCAGTCGATAAAGGTGATGAGCGGATTGGGGATCAGCACGGCGGCGAGGAAAAAGCCGACTCCCGCCATGCGTGCCACCGTCCACCGGAAACCGGCATGCAGCCGCAGGGCGAGAAATACCCCGGCCGCCGCGGCCAGCCAGAAGGAGTAGCCGATTTCCATCCAGCGCATTTCCCGCAGGGAAAGAAACATCGTCAGCAGGCCGCCGGGCAGCGGCAGCACCAACAAGGCGCGGCACGGCTGGGGGAATTTCGGCCATGGCTCCCAGAGGCAAAGCAGCAAAATGAAAACCACCAACGGCCCGGCAAAAAGCAACCAGGCATAATAATCAACCGGGTAAACCGTTTGGTGGTAGATATAATCGTGATAAGAAACGAGAAACAGGTCAAAAACCACCAAGCCGATTAACAGCAGGACGAACAACACCCGGCGCAGCCCCCCCCAAACCCAGGCCAGCATCGGCAACGCGAGCAGCACCAGCGGATTAATCACCGAGATGGCATAACTCGCGGCGGGGCCGGCATACATGGCGTCCACGTAACGCCGCATGTCCTTGAATTCCGCGATGTAATCCTCGTGGAAAATGAATAGGAACTTGCTATTGTTCGTCCACGAGGCGATCCAGAAAACCTGATCGGCGAAGAGATAGATAATCGCGGGCACGATCAGGATGGCGATGGCGCTGCCGGCCAGCCACGCCCAGTCCCGTGGCTGTTCCGCCAGTTTGCCGCCGCCCAGCCAGCGGCAGACGCGGTAAATAATTTCCCCGCCGCCCGCCCAGGCCAGGGCATAGAGCGGATGGTTCACTTCGAGTCGCATCCCAAAATGGGATGGAAAATACTCAACCAAATAAAAGAAAATGCTGGTTGCCGCGCCGCTCCAGCCCCACACGCGCCAGAGGCTGGGGTCGGCCTTCGCCCAGCTTTGGTCGGTCTCATTCCGGGCAAAAAGCCCGGTGGCCAGCAGCGCGCCCAAGCCCACTTCCGCGAGCACGGGTGCTTCGGATGCCGTGCTGACCCATAAGCCGACCCCGCCCGCAATGCCCGAGGCAATAAACCAGTGACGCGCCTGGCTGCGATTCGGCAGCCACGCCAGCAGGCGCGGGCCGGCCGCCGTTTCCGGTGTGTCTTTTCCCTCGGGCGGGAGTGGGTCGCATTTCGCCAGCAAGAGCAACGCGGCCAGCACATTCGCCAATAGAAGAACGATCAGAAAGCCTTCAATTTCCGGCAACAACAGCGTCGTCGCCGCGGGCGACAGCCATTTGACAAAGGCCGGCGAATTAAACGTCAAAACACAATAGGCAATCCCGGCCACTCCCGCCATGGCCGAGCAGATGAAAAAAACCATCGTTGTTTCGCGGTGGGGGCGCGGCAACCAGCCCAAGAGTGGCGGCTGGGCCGTTTGGGTTTTGCCCGGAACGGGCGCAGAGGCGGCTGGGCTGTCCACCACATCTTCGGTCTCCTGGGTTGCCGCGTGGCCGGCGCGCAGCCATAGAAATAAGGCCAGCACGACATTCAGCAGGGCAATCGTCACCAGGTCGCTGGCGAACTTGGTCGAATTTGAGGCCGCCAAAGTCCACAAGCCCAGGATATAAACGAGGACGGCGATTCCCAGGCCGACGAGACACTGCCCCCGCGTCGGCATCCAGGCGCGCAGGGGGGATTTGGCTGCGGCGCGGTTGTCCGTCCGCACCCAGCCCGCAGCGCCGCCAAGCAGAAAGAGCAGCGTGAGCATGCTGCTGAGCGAAGCCAGACCATGATGGTCGCTTTTTCCTTCGGAAAAGGATTCATAGACCGGCCCGATTGCACCCATGCCCGTCAGCAGCAGCGCCGTGATGGCCGAACCAAAACGCTGCGCCAGGCCGGGCGCCAGCAAAATCACCAGAAATACAATCAGCAGGGTGTTCGCAAACGGCAAGACCTGCTCGACGGCGTAGGGCAGCGCAATCCCGCCAAAAAGGTGTTCGATGCCGGCCAGCAATTCCAGCCACCAACGGAAGGATGAACTCCAATGCACCTCGCGGCCCGAGGGTTGCTTCGCCTGGTAGTTGTCATAGTCCACCCAGCGCACGCGCGCCTCGCCCTTCGCGAGAGCGTCCTGAGTCTGCATGACCCAGTGATACCCGTCCATCCCCACATAGGGGAGGATCTCATCGCGCTGGCCCAGCTCATAGCCAGTGGGCGAACTTTCGTCCGCCACCGGGGGTAGGTAAAGGTGCTGGGTGCTGACGGTGTAGGTGGTGCCCAGGTGGATGACCGTGTCGACGACAACGAACACGATCATGCCCCAGAGCGCCAACACCCACAGCCGTCGGCAAAAATATTGCCAGACATCCATAAAGCAGCAAGCCGCCAACATTGACCACTTTCCCACGGGTGGCAATGACCAAGACGTAAAATAATAGTATCCGCCAGTTTGGGGCGGATCTGGACGTGGGATTAGTGCAGCAATTTACCCAGCAAACCGTTCATGGCCTCGGCCCAGACCGTGTAGCCGGCCGGACTGGGGTGGAGGTGGTCCGCCGCTTGGAACAACGCGAGGTTGATGTTCCCGTCCGGCCCGAGGAATTTCGGGCCGATATCGAGATAAAACACGTGTTGTTGGTCGTCGAGCTTCGCCAGGCCGCGGTTGACCTCGGGAATTTGTTGCATGGCGAGCAAGTCGTCCCCGCGCGGGAAGATGCCCAAGAGCAAAATTTTCGCCATGGGGAAATCCTTGCGCAATTCCGTTACCACGGCGGTGACTCCTTCCACGGCTTCGGCGCTGGTGCCGCGCCAGGGCGAGTCTGGCATGCCGCGTCGGGTGACGCCGATATTGTTTGTGCCAATCATCAGCACAACCACTTTGGGCGAGAACCCCTGGCCTTCGCCGTTTTGCAAACGCCAGAGGACGTTTTGCGTGCGGTCGGCGTTGATGCCAAAATCGGCGGCGTTCAATGAGCCATAGTATTTATCCCACACCGCTTTGCCGCGGGTGTTCCAAAAGTCGGTGATGGAGTCGCCCAGAAATAGTAAATCAATCGGGCCTTGCTTGATTCGCGCCAGGAAGGCCGCGTGCCGGTTATCCGTTCCGCGCTGGATGACCGGGTCGATGGCCGGGTTGGGCCGCGGCCCGGGCGGCGCGGCGGTGGTGGTGGATTGCACAAAGCCATCCGCCGTCGTGGCGGGCGGGGGCGCGACCATCAGCGGAGCGGGTTCCGGCGCGGCGGCATTATTGCCGGCCGGGTTCGACTCCGTGGCGCAAGCGGTAAATATTAACGCGATACCCAGGAAGCTGATAATTCGCAGGAATGGGGTGGTGGGGGGGCTCATAGGGGGTGGAGAGAATGAACCCGGCCTGCTGGGGAAAGTCAACTGTGGGGGGCGGGTCGGGGAACCCGAATGGTTTGGGGCTTGTTACAATGCATGATACGGCGGGGTCTATTATAAACAATGGGCCAGATTGCCTTCGACAGGATGGCGAATTTTTGGCAGCTTTCCTCTGCCAACCCCAGCGGCATTTTCCATGAAAAAACCATTCATTTTTATCGCGGGCCTTATCTTCGGCGCGGCGTTTTACGCCGGCGGCCAGAGTCTCTTTAACAAGCCGGCACCCGCCGAGCAGTCAATCGACGCCTCCGCCATCAAGGCGGCGAAGGATGTGCTCGCGCATGAGAAGGAGCGCACCGCGGCCTTGGACAAGCGTGAACTGGACCTGAAACTCCAGGCGGCCAAATTAAGCATCGATCAAAACGCGCCCGGTCCGGACAACGCGGCTGCCGCCAAGTCGCCCGCCGCCGCCATGGGCAAGATGGCCAAGGCCGCGATTCAGCAGCAAACCGACATGAAAATGGCCGCGCTCAAAAGTCGGCTCAACCTTACCGACGACCAGGCTCAGGCGCTGCAAGACATCATGGACAAGCAAAGCCAGAAGGCCGCGGATTTAATGGACAAAATGTTCTCCGGCAAAATGTCCAAGGACGAATTGCAGAAGGCCATGAAAGACGGCGGCGGCATGGGCGGCCTGGGCGGCGACATGGACACGCAGATGAAGAACATTCTTTCGCCGGATCAATACACCGCCTACCAAGGCTATCAAAACGACGAGAAGAAAAATGCGGCCGAAGCGCAAGCCAACATGGAATTGATGCAGATTCAAACTTCCCTGCAACTCACCGAGGACCAGAAGGACAAAGTCTTCGGCACCATTTACCAGCTCGCCGCGCAACAGGCCGGCGTGGACGGGGCCAAATCTTCCGGCGCCGGCATTGATGAGCTGATGGAGGCCAAAAAAACCGCGATGCAGGCCGTGCTCACCCCCGAACAGTTCGACACCTACTCCAAATTTGTGGATTCACAGAAAAAGATGATTACCACCATGACCGGGGGCGCGGACGCCGCCGCCAGCGGTTCGTCGGGAAATTAAACGGCCCAACTAATTCCCCTGCTGGTCCAGCGCCTTTTGCAAGGCGTCGCGATTGTGCTGGGCGTCCGTGTAGTCGGGATTGATGCGCAGGGCCTCCCCGTAGTGCACCAGCGCTTCGTTGAAACGCCCTTGTTCGACGAGCACGCTGCCCAGATTGTTGTGCGCCTCCGCATAGTCCGGATTGATTTGCAGGGCGCGGCGCAATTCCCTTTCCGCGTCGGTCAGCCGCGCGGCGGCGTCCGCGCCGGCCAGTTTGCTGGTCTTGAAATACAGCGTGCCCAGGTTGTAATGCGCCTCGGAGAAATCCGGTTTGAGGCGGAGGGCCTCCTGATACGCGGCCTCCGCCTCCGGGGCGCGGTTGAGCAACAAGAGCACGCTGCCGAGGCTGTTTTCGGCCTCCGGGTAATTGGGCTGCAGCGCGATCGCCGCGGAAAATTCCGCCGCCGCCCGGTCGTTTTGCCCGTTGGCGGAGAGATGGCTGCCGTATAAATAATGCGCCTCGGCGTCGTCGGCCGCCAGGCGCACGGCGGCGGCATCCTCAATCAGGGCGCGCGCATATTGCCCGGCCGTGGCGTAGGCCACGCCGAGCTTTTTATGAATTTCCGCCGGGGCGGATCCGAGCGCGACGACTTTTTCGTAGGCGGTGACGGCTTCCAGCGACCGGTGTAATTTGACGAGCGTGTCGCCGTAGTCGGTCCAAGTCGCGGTATTTTTGGGGTCGAGCTTCACCGCCGCCTCGAGCGGTGCCACCGCCCTGGCATATTCGCCAAAATGCAAGAGCGTCGAGCCGAGGGAGGCCTGCGCATCCGCGTATTCCGGATTGTATTGGACCGCAGCCCGAAATTCGGCTAGCGCCCCGTCCCAGTCGCTCTGGTCCAGGTAGGCGCAGCCGAGGTTGTAGTGCGACTGGAAATCTTTGTCATCAATCTGCAATGCCCGCTGAAATTCGACGGCGGCGCCGGCGTCGTCGCCCTGGCGGATGTAGCACAACCCGAGATTGTCGTGCGCATCGCCGTAATCGGGTTTGATTTTGATGGCGGCGGCAAATTCCGGGATCGCGTCCTTGTAGCGTTCCTGCCCGATGAGCACCCAGCCAAGATTGTAATGCGCCCGCTCGCTGTTGGGGACTTCCTGCGCGGTCAGCGTCCAGATGCTCAACTCCGATGCATAGTCTTTGTTGCGGACAAAGGACATCGTCGCGAGCAGGATGGCCAGCGACCCCAGCGGCAGAAAACTGTTCCGCCCCAGCAGGGAATAGGCGAGGAGAACGACAAAAATCACGAACGGCACGAGCGGCAGATACATCCGGTGCTCGGCCATGGTCTGCGTCGTGAGTGGCACGATGCTCGAACTGGGCGCCAGGATGATGAAGATCCACGCGCCCGCCAAACCCAGCACGGGCCGCCGCCACAGCGCCCACCCCGTGGCCCCGAGCATCCCGGCCAGCAGCAACGCTTGCGGCCAGACTTTGAAAAAATCCCGAATCACTTCCGTGCCGTAATCCATGACCAGCGGGTGGGGCCAGAAAGTCAGTTGAAAATAATGCACGATCGCCTGGCATTGCTTCAGCGAATAGGTCCACCAGGGCATTTCAACCAGGCCGAAGCCCACCGTGCCCCCGCGCTGGCCCGCGCCATACATCAGCACTGCGAGCAGTATCCAACTACTCATCATCTGGCCGTAAAAAATTCGCCGTTTCGCCCACGCCGCGCCCAATGAGCCGGCCACAAACGTGCGGTCGTAGAGCAAAATCATGATCGGCGCGGAAAACATCAGCTCCTTCGTGGCCACCCCGCAAAAGCATGCCGCCACCGCCCCCTGCTGCCACCAGCGCGCACGGGGGGAATCCACCGAGCGGATAAAACAATACAGCGCCAGCAGATAAAAAACCGCCACCATCGCCTCGTTGCGCTGGATGACGCACGTCACCACTTCGCTCAATAACGGGTGCGCGGCCCAGATGAGGGCGATGAAAAAGGCCAGCCCGAACGCATCCCGCCCAAAGCGCGGCGCCAGCGCGGGCTGGAGCAGCGTGCGATACAGCACGGCCAGCAGCAGCCACGCCGCGATGATGTGAAAAATAATATTGGTGACGTGGTAGTTCTCGACCGCCAGCCCGTCGCCGCCCTCGCCGTCATGTTGGTCGGTCAGGCTTTTTGCGATTTGATAATTGACCGCCAGCGAGAGATTCACCATCGGCCGCCCCAGTGCGCCGGCCACATGCACGTTCGGCGGCGAGAGCGCCCGCCACGGCGGCCACAGGGTCGTGATGCTGTCGTTGTCCGTGATGGCTTGGCGGTCGTCAAAATAAAACCCGACGTGCAGCGAGTTCCGATACGCCGCTGCCACGACCAGTGCAATGAGCAGGCCGGCCAAAATAAAATAGCGGCGACGGACGCGCGGGGGCGCGGGCCGGGCGGCGGATGGGCTTGGCATGGGGGTGGCGGACAAGCTACCTATAAGGGCAAGTAAACCCCGCGTGCGCAAAATAATTTCATCAACCCCCCTCGGCCTGGTTTGGGTCGGCACCTGCCTTCTGGCGGGCTGTGCGCCATGGGAAGCGCCCGGTTTGGGCGAAGACGCGCGGCTCGCCGTCGGCCCGAAATTATATTCCGACGACTTCCGCCACGGCCTGGATCAGTGGACGGTCGAATTGGAAAAAGACGGCGTTGTCGCCGCGCACGACGGCCGCTTGGAAATCGACGTGCCAGCGGGTTGCACCGTGTGGTTCAGGCCGGAGCTCGCCGGGGCCGTCCTCATCGAATACGACGCCACCGTCATCTCCGCCGGCGGGCCGAATGACCGCGTCAGCGACTTGAATTGTTTCTGGATGGCGCAGGATGCGCGCCGCCCCGGCGATTTGCTCGGCCTGCACCGCAGCGGAAAATTCGAGGATTACAACCCGCTGCTTTGCTATTACGTTGGCCAGGGCGGCAATGCGAACACGACCACGCGCTTCCGCCGCTACATCGGCAGCCCCGACGTGCGCCCCCTGCGCACCGAAGATGATTTGCGCGCCGCTGAATTTCTCCTCACCCCCAACGTCCGCCAACACATCCAGTTGGTGGCCAATGGCGGTCTCATCCAATATTACCGCGATGGCCGAAAAATTTTCGAGTTCCACGACTCCGCGCCTTACACTCGTGGCTGGTTTGCCTTGCGCACGACGCAGAGTCATCTGCTCATCGAAAATTTTGCCGTTCACCGGTTGGCGGCCGGGGAATAAAAGAAAACCTCGGCTAACTCTTCTTTTTCCGCTGGCTCACCGCCTGCCGCAGCAGATATTCCACCTGGCCGTTGGTGCTCCGCAATTCCGCCTGTGCCCACGCCTCGATTTCCTGCAGGAGGGCGGGACTGATGCGCAGGAGAAAGGCCTTGCGGGATTCGTCAGGCGCGTGGCTTTGGTTGCCGGTTTTGGTCACGGGGAGGGTGGGCGGGAGCGGGGCCGACGAGTGGGCGGCAGCTTTGGCGCGGCGCGGTTCGGCGATGGCGGTGGATTTATTCAATGTTGGCCAAGGTAGGGCGGGGCGTCTTCGACCCGCCTAGTTATAGAGCGTCCCCGTGTTGATGACGGGCGTGGCGTTCGATTCGCCGCACAGCACCACGAGCAAATTGCTGACCATCGCGGCGCGACGTTCGCCGTCCAGTTCCACGACCTTGCGTTCAGACAATTCTGTCAGCGCCATTTCCACCATGCTCACGGCGTTGTGCACGATGATTTTGCGCGCGGCGACCACCGCCTGCGCCTGCTGGCGGCGCAACATGGCCTCGGCAATTTCCGGCGCATAAGACAGGTGCGAAATGCGCGCCTCGTCCGCCACGACCCCGGCCTTGGCCAGGCGCTCCTGCAATTCGCGCAACAACGCGGCGGACACGGCCTCGCCGCCGCCGCGCAGCGTGATTTCATCCTTGGCGTCGGTGGTTTCGCCCAGATCGTAGGCGTAGGAACTGGCCAGATGGCGGATGGCTGACTCGCTCTGGATATTCACGTAGCGGTTGTAGTCCGCCACATCGAACATCGCCTGCGCCGTGTCGGTCACGCGCCAGACGATGACCGCCGCGATTTCAATCGGATTGCCGTGCTTGTCATTGACCTTCAGTTTTTCGGAATTGAAGTTATACGCGCGCAGGGACAATTTTTCGAACTTCGCGTAGAACGGGTTCGCCCACCAGAAGCCGCTCTCGCGCACCGTCCCCTTGTACGCCCCGAACAAAATCAGCAGCCGCGCCGCGTTGGGCCGCAGCGTGAAGTAGCCCCCGAGCATAAAGAAGGCCAGCGCAATCATCAGTGCGCCGACGATGACCACAGCGACTTGCAGTGCAGTCGCCGAGGAATGTTCGTTTCGGGACGTGCTGTTAACCATAAGGATGATGAGCACGATGCCGCCAAGAAACAGCAACAAGTTGATGCCGAGCATGACGAAGCCGCTCAGGGCGCCCGTCGGAATTTCCCGGCTGGGGGTGGAGGGGGTGGGTGGGTTCATTTTTTGTTTCGGGTTGCGGGTTTAAGTTTTGGGTAAAGGGCGGGGTGGGGGCGTCACGCCTTCGGGTTGCGTAGCACCTCGCGGATGCGCGCCGCGATTTCCTCGCATTGCCCTCGCGGAGTGGTGTTGAGGGCGGCGGTGATGGCGATGTCCTTCCCCTTCGTCCGCAGTATCAACGCGCAGGGATGGCACTTGCCGTTGGACGAGGAAAGCGCCCCTTCCACTGCGGCGTCAGAGATATCATCGAAGGGGAGTTCGCCACCTTGCGCCCACCACTGCCACCGGTGCCGCCACGTCAGCTTGCGCGTTGCCTTGTCGAATTCAAAATCCTGCGGCGACACGTAACTAAAGCACACGAAAAACGGCACGCCCAGGCTGAGGGCACTCCACGCCGCCTTGCCATAGGATTCGTGGACGAGCCAGGCGTGAACCAGGTCCCCGAGAAGCATAAACAGACAGAGCGCGAAGAGAATCATGGGACCCAGCTGGGGCGTGTCCACCACGTGCAGCACCGAGTCATTGCGGACGATTTTCATGGAAGGCCGGGAGGGTTATAGCAAAGTGATATCATATCGAAATCGTCCGTCAAGGGGCAAAAGAACAAAAAATTCGAATAATAAATTTCGCATGACGACACCTCCGGCGCGTTTACTTGCAACCTGCAACTTGCAACTTGCGCCCGTTTCGCCAACATAGGCCTCCGCCCCCATGAAACTTCTCCTCCGCCACAAGGTCACCGGACTCGCTCTGATTTCGGCGCTGACCCCCGTGCTGGCCTTGCTGCTCTTGCTCGTCTGGCAGGAGCGCGACATCCGTAGCGTCGTCGAGGGCCAGTTTCAGGAGCGCGTGCGCGGCGAATTGGGCGCGGAATTGCGCGGGCTTTACGGCATGTTGGAGACCGCCAACGGCTTGCTCCAATCGAAGGTCGACTCCAGCCTTAACGTCGCCCACGAGCAACTGGACCGCGCGGGCGCGCTGTCTTTCGGCCCGGAAACGGCCTCGTGGGACGCCGTGAACCAGAACACACTCGAAAGTCAGCGGCTCACTGTCCCGCAAATGAAACTCGGCGGCCGGTGGCTTGGGCAAAACACCGATTTCGTCACACCCAGCCCGGTGGTGGATCAGGTCAAGCAGCTCATGGGCGGGACTTGCACGATTTTTCAACGCATCAACGACGCGGGGGACATGCTGCGGGTGGCCACGAATGTCGAGAAACTGGATGGCAAGCGCGCCACGGGCACTTTCCTCCCCGCCACCAGCCCGGTGGTGCAGGCCGTGCTGGCGGGGCAGACTTTTCGCGGGCCGGCCTATGTGGTCAACGCCTGGTATGTCTCGGCCTATGAGCCGTTGCGCGACGCCGCGGGCCGCGTCGTTGGTATGTTGTATGTGGGTGTAAAACAGGAAGCCGACACGACGTTGCGCGAGGCCATTGCCAAGACCAAGGTTGGGCAAACCGGTTACGTGTGGGTGGCGCTCGGCAAGAACGCCAACAATTTGTCGCCCTTCATCATGCATGGCGGTGGAGCGCCGACTGCGGGCCTCACCCTCAATGCGGTCAAGGACGCCAATGATGGCCAGCCGGTATTCCCACCGTTGATTGACGAGGCAATCAAAACGCCCGGCGAGGTGAAGTTTGCCACCCGCGTGTG
>Ga0265320_10000127_pt1 | contig 66631 bp, 63 predicted proteins | sample 4827metaG_FD_202087 | JGI IMG/M metagenome (GOLD analysis project Ga0265320, IMG submission 202087) | Rhizosphere microbial communities from Carex aquatilis grown in University of Washington, Seatle, WA, United States - 4-8-27 metaG | ecosystem: Host-associated > Plants > Roots > Rhizosphere >...
CAAGTCCCCCATACGAGAACTAATAGCACCGCGTATCGAAAACCGCAGAAGTAGAAGAATACTGGGGCGATTACAGCAACGCTTCCAAGTTAGGACGCTACCGCCACGGAATCGCCCTTGCATTTCTGCATAGATTACCTAAGATGCGCAAAGAAAGTAGATGGAGCCGGACGGATTCGAGCCGACATCTCCCGAGTGTAAAGCGCGGGTGGTTTGCCGATTAACCTACGGCCCCAAAAACTTTCTACTGTTGGTGACCCTTCCGAGCCGTACGGCGCTTACTCCCTGCAAGGATGGCCGTACGGCTCGGTGCTTTTTAGGTATGCGCTAGTGGCGGTCGAGTCGTGCCCGACTGGCGCTCTTAAGTATTACCATGGTGAATTTGGTTCACCTATAAGGATGCGCTGAATGCCGGAGGCATCAATCAAAAATTCTAATGTAGTAGATAATACCTATATGTACTATATAGACTATACAGGCTATATAGATTATATAGAGCCATTCATTTATTAATGGATTTTTTGCCTTCACCAGTGCTGATTTTATCTTTCGTTGGATGAGGCCACCCAAGTTTTTCCCAAGCCTTAACTACCTCTCGAAGATATTGGGCGCTGCTCCACCCTAATTCTTGTGCTCTCACGCTTAAAGCAACAGACAAAGCCTTTTTCACGGTAGCTCCTATACTGACCTGACCGTTACCTTGTTTACCCATAATAATTGGCAGGGAATGAAGCTTAGAATGGGGTCATTGGCGATACCAAATCCACAAGATGACCTATTAGTAAAACTTATCGCTCTCGCTCTTACATTACCCATTTCCCCGAGGAGAGCGTTCAAATTAAGACACTACCGCGCAACGCAAAGTGGAAGAGCAGTTTCGGCAGGCCCAAAAAATGGAGGCCATCGGCACCCTGGCTGGAGGCATCGCTCACGATTTCAACAATATCCTGGCCGCCATGAATGGTTACACGGAACTGGCGCAACGGCTGGTGGCCAACGACCCCATCGTGGCAAAATATCTTAACGCGGTGGCGCAAGGAGGCACTCGCGCGGTTTCACTCGTGAGACAAATTCTTACGTTTAGCCGGCCCCAGGAGGCGCAGGAGCGAAAGCCCGTTGAACTTGCCGAAATCGTGCAGGAGCCACTCAAGCTGCTCCGGGCGTCCATCCCGAGTAACATTGAGTTTGAGGTCTCGCTGGATTCCCGCCTGCCTCCAGTGTTGGCCGACGCCACCCAGGTTCACCAAATCGTGATGAATCTCTGCACCAACGCGTCGCACGCCATGCAAGATCGGGTCGGTCGCCTCGGGGTGCGCTTGGAAGAATTTAGCGTGGATAAATTGCTGGCCGGAGCCAATGTCGGGCTGCGGGCGGGTCCCTATATTCGACTGAGCGTCAGTGATACCGGGCATGGCATGAGCCCGGCGACTATGGCGCGAATCTTCGAGCCGTTTTTCACCACCAAGGGGCCGGGTGAAGGCACCGGCTTGGGCCTGTCCGTGGTGCATGGAATTATGCAGAGCCACGGCGGGGCAATTACCGTTTACAGCCAGCCGGGTGAAGGCACGGTCTTCCACTTGTATTTTCCCATCACGGCGGAATTGAGCCGGAAAACCGCGGCCATCGCCGAAGCCACCCCGGCTGGACACGGCGAGCGCATCCTTTTCGTGGACGATGAGCCGCCACTGGCGCAACTTGGGCAGAGTATGCTGGAGGAAATTGGTTATGTCGTGGAATGCAAAACCAATGTGGCCGATGCGCTGGCTTTGGTGCGCGCAAATCCCGCCGCCTTTGACCTTGTCATCACCGATTTGACGATGCCCTCAATGTTGGGCACGGATTTTGCGCAGAAACTTCTCCTGATTCGACCCCATCTGCCCATCATTCTCACCACCGGTTACACCGCAAACTTGACCCAGGAACGCGTGCGCGAAATGGGTATTCGGGAGCTCTTGGCCAAACCCCACACTATTCAGTCGCTGGGTATGGCCGTCCACCGCGCGCTGTCAAAGCCATCTTCCAATATCAATTAATAAAACAACGCCCGATCCAAACTGCGGTATTGAATGGCCTCCTGCCAATGCGGGGTCTCGATAATTTCCGTGCCGGCCAAGTCTGCAATGGTGCGCGCCACTTTTAAAATGCGGTCATACGCGCGCGCGGAGAGCGAGAGTTGCCCCATGGCTTGCTGCAAAAGCTACCCTTGCTCCGTGCCGATGGCGCAGGGGGCGCGGATTTGCGTGTGGCTCAGGTTTATCTAACCCGGCGAGTAGTACTCGACAGTTCGAGGATTACGCCGTTTACTGGCGCAAAGCCGAGCCCCATCCCGTGTCCTTGCGGAATGATGATGCATGAAAAAGCCCATCCCCCCATCGCCAACGTGTCCCCAGCCGGGGCCGGGGAAAAGCCGGGTTCCGCTTGGTCGGATAAAAACTGGCGAGCCCCTTGCTGAATGAACCGAGTAAATCCAAAACCGCGGGATTTTGCCCAGCGCCTCATTGCTCATCAGGCGAAGGAAAATAAATCTTCCGGCACCGAACCTGCGGCGGCTTTTCCCGTCACGGAGCTGCTGCGGCCGCATCTGGCGACACTCATGGGAGCCTTTGGCTTTCGCTCGCTCCTGTCCCGCTCGCTCGCGCTCGCGAGCATGGATGTTTCGTGGCTGCGCATGGTCGAGCTCAAAGCGAATGGCTCCTTGCCAGCACGGGACGAACTCGCCGCAAAAGTTGCTCCGGCGGACATGATGGAGGGTCGGCTGGTTCTACTCACCCAATTGCTCGGACTGCTGGTGGCATTCATCGGGGCGAAGCTAACGCTGCAACTGGTGCATCAAGTCTGGCCCAATCTACCCCGCCGTAAAAACGATTTAAACTTTAATTAAGGAGATAAAAATGAAGAAAAAAAACCACATGGCCAAACCCCCATTGTCGCAGACAACCGTGGACCCGTCGGCTAAAGTCACGATCCGCAAACTGCCGACCGGCGTGCGGGGCCTCGACGACATTCTGGGCGGTGGCATCCCTGAATTCTCCTTCAACGTCATCGCGGCCGCACCGGGTTGCGGCAAGACCACGCTGGCGCACCAGATCGTTTTTGCCAATGCGACCGTGCAGAAACCCGCGCTCTATTTTACCGTCCTCGGCGAACCCGCCATAAAAATGCTGCGTTATCAACAGCAATTCACCTTCTTCGACGAATCCAAGCTGGGCAACGCCATCCGCTTTATCAACCTGAGTGACTTGGTGTTGGAGCAGGATTTGAAGGCCGTCCTCGCCGAGATCATCCGGCAGGTCACCGCGGTCAATCCCGGGGTGGTGGTGGTGGATTCCTTTCGCACCGTGATGCGCAAAGCGGTGGCTACCGGCAACGAAATGGAGACGCAGACGTTCATCCAGGGCCTGACCCAGTTCCTCACCAGTTGGGAAGCCACGACCTTTCTGGTCGGCGAATATGGCGAGGAAGAGATGCGCGGCAATCCGCTATTCACCATCGCGGACGGCCTCTACTGGCTTTCGCAAGTGCCACAGCGAAATTCCGTCGTGCGAAAACTGCAGATCATGAAGTTGCGCGGGCAAGACTCGGTGCCCGGGTTGCACACCATCCGTATCACGGCGGACGGCCTGCAGGCTTTTTCCCGGACCTTGGGCTTGGGTGGCAAAAAGATGAACCCACTGCGCCGGCGCCGGCTGCTTTCCATGGGGATTCCGGAGTTGGACAAAATGATGGGCGGAGGCCTGCTGGAAGGCGACAGCCTCCTCGTGGCCGGGCCGTCGGGTACGGGCAAGTCAGCCCTGGCGACGCAATTTATCGCCGAGGGGCTTCGCCACGGGGAACCGGCCATCATGGCCATCTTCGAAGAACGCCCGATAGGATACACGGATCGCGCCGGCCGTTTTGGCCTGGATTTAAAAACGCCGCAGGAAAAGGGAAAACTCGAAATCCTTTACCTGCGCCCGCTCGACCTCTCGGTGGACGAAACCATGCAGGAGATTCTCAATGCCATTGAAAGGCTCGGCGCCAAGCGGCTGGTGATTGATTCGCTGGTTGGTTTTGAAATGGCGCTGGCGCCCGGTTTCCGCGAGGACTTCCGCGAGTCGCTCTACCGCATGATTGTGGCGCTGACCGGCGCCGGGGTCACCATCCTCAGCACGGTCGAGGTGGACGATACTTTCACCGCGCTCTCGTTCAGTCACTACACGATTTCATTTCTGACCGATGATATAATCCGGCTGCGCTACGTGGAGATCGACGGCCAGTTGCGGAAGGTGATGGTGGTGGTCAAAATGCGCGGCGCCAACCATAGCAAGGATATCCGCGAATATGTCATCACGGACAAAGGCGTCGTCGTCATCGGTCCGCGGCAGACTGTCTATTCTGGTCTGACCACCGGAATACCGCAACGAATTGGTCAAGTGAAGGAGGCCGCACCGGAACCGAAGATGAAGACCTAGCCCGAAAGCCATCGACGATCTACGGCGGCGCTTTCATTTTGGCCACTGCCGCCGATGCTTGATCCAGCCAGCCTCAATATGAAGACGAAACCAGCCTCAGGCTTCAGCCAGCCACCTGACCTGGCTGGTCTGTGCCAGGCGATCACCGAGCAGGCCCCTTTGCCCATGGCCACAGTGGAGAAATTCGGCCATATCGTGCGCTATGCTAATCCCGCTTTTTGCCACCTCATGGGCAAATCGATGAAGCATCTGGTCGGAAAACCAATCAACAAACTGCTCCCCCAAAAGGATGCCTGTGTGACGTTGATCAAGCGCGTTGCCCGCACTGGAAAACCCGAAAGCTACACGGAAAAGGATCCTTCCAAACCACATCCAGTCTTCTGGTCTTATACAATTTGGCCGGTCATGGAGGAGGCCGGATTGGTGGGAGTCATGATTCAAGTCATTGAGTCCGCCCAGGCCCATGATGCGACGGTCGCCATGAATGAGGCCTTGGTGCTTGGCTCGCTCCGCCAGCACGAGCTCACCGCCGCGGCCGAGAACCTCAATGCCCAACTGCAGACGGAAATCATCGAGCGCCAACAGGCGGAGGATCGTTTGCGCCGCAAAGATGCGCTGTTTACTGCCCTCGTCGAACAAGCGCCGGTTGGGGTCTATGTGGTCGATGCTCAATTTCGACTGCAACAAGTCAACTCCACGGCGCTGCCCGTCTTCAAAAACGTCCAACCTCTGATCGGCCGGGATTTTTCCGAGATTTTACAGACGGTCTGGCCGCCGCGGGTGGCGGACCGAGTGGCACGTCGTTTTCGGCACACGCTGAAGACCGGGGAGCCTTATCAATCGCCCGAGTTTACCGAACGACGCCGGGACACCGGAGTGGAAGAGGTCTACGAATGGCAAATCCAGCGGGTCACCGTGCCCGCTGGTGAATATGGTGTCGTCTGCTTTTTCAACAACGTCACGGAGCGAAAGCGCCTGGAAGCCATCCAACGCCGCATGAATCTGCTGGCCGCTAAAAATGAACGGGCTGTCCTGGAAATCGCCCGTCGCCGGATAGTGGAGAAGTCGCTCCGGCAAAGCGAGTTGGCCCAGCGTGAACTCTTGGTGGAAGCGCGAGAGTTGCACGCGCAGTTACGGCAGCTAACGCGCCAGCTTATCACGGTGCAGGAGGAGGAGCGGAAGGCGATCAGCCGGGCCTTGCATGATGAGGTCATGCAAACGCTGGTCAGCATCAATCTTGAGTTATCGGTCTTGGGCAATGGGGTCGCGCCGCAAGACCAAACCCTCAAGACGAAAATCGCCCACACCCAGCAATTGGTGGAAAATTCGGTGCTAGCCGTCCACCAGTTCGCCCGCGATCTGCGGCCGACAGTCCTCGATGACTTCGGTTTGATTCCGGCCCTTCATGCCTATACCAAGGACTTGGCGGCGCGCCGGAAAATCGCCATCGAGCTAACGGTCTTCGCCGGAGTTGAAGCCTTGGAAAACGCCAAGCGGACGGTGCTCTTCCGCGTCGCCCAAGAAGCGCTCACCAACATCATCCGCCATGCGCACGCCACCCGCATCAAAATAGGCGTCACCGATATTTCAGGTGTAATCCGGATGGAGATCAGTGACAATGGGAAGTCATTTCACGTTGATCAAATCTTACTGGCTAAAAACCCCCAGCGCCTGGGTCTGATTGGAATGAAAGAACGGATCGAAATGGTGGGCGGATGCCTGACCATCAAATCCGCGCCCGGCACCGGCACCCTTGTGCGGGCGGATATTCCCTTCAGCTCGGAGAAACCCCAAAAACGACCTCCGCCCAGCCCATAACAGTTGGGAATTATATACAAATTTACCCTAGCCGAGGAAGCCGTTGTTAACCTGGGTCTGGAACTCCATCATATTCCAAGCACCCCGAAGGGCGCGGGTATCGGTAAAAATCCCAATCCGAGCCAGAGTCTAGGGTAACTTTGTATATAATTCCCGTACTTATTTTGAAATTTGCCTTACGAATTTCGAAACGAACGTGCCGGATTTTCCCCAGGCGCAGGGGAGAGGGGCGAACGCGCCCCCCTTGGCAAATACCGGGTTCTAATCGCTTCGGCTCTAATTCACGAATCAGACTGAAACTGGGAAACCGAACCCGGCCTCCTTTGCCCCAGCCTTGCCACATTTGAGCATTGTTAAGCGGCTTGGCGGGAATACTGGGGAAGAAGTGCTCGCGCAGGGAAAGATTTCAAGCGCCGTTTGCGTGCGCGCCGGACCATCCCCGGATAGAGTGTTACCTATGTAGTTAGTTCACATGCCCACCGGTAGGAGTAGGTCTACGCCCCATGGCGGCAGGCGCAGGAGTCACCTATACTTTGAGAATGAGAATCCCAATGCCCTTTGCCGTGTTTGGATTCGGCGGCATCGCCGGCCTAGCCCTGGTCTTCTAGCGGAATTATGAAAACTCGACATTTCTTTATTGATCTGACTCAGCGCCCGCCCCGGAGCTTTCGCGTTCGTTTGGGCAACTACGTGATTTTGGCACGCATGCTCGACAAGGGCCGGGCTACTCTCGCGAAGAAAAACGGCGAATATATCTACAATTCCCCAACCGACCAGCGCCTGGTGCAATTTCTTGGCTTTGATCCCAAAGCCTTGTTGAAGAAATTGGCAACCGGCAAAAGTGACGGGGAAATGCTCGAATGGGTTCAGGCCCATTCCAAGACCCCGCGCTCGCCATGGGAAATCGAGGCCTGGTCTGCTTTCATGGACAAACGCGCGCCGGACAGCGACGCCGAGACACTTGCGTTCTTTGCCGAACACCTGGGCCGGCTTTCCAAAACCCGGGAAGACATCAAAACCTTCTTCGAATTCGGCGAACTCGATGACTATGTCAGCTTTGGAGGAAAAGCGTAAATCTCACCTTCTCAAAAATAACGAGAACCAAAATATGAATAATAATCATGTCCAGATGGTGAAAGATTTTTTTGCCGCAATGGGCCGCGGCGATAAGCAAGGGTTGCTGGCGTTGTCCGCCGAAAATATTGAGTGGATCATTCCGGGCGAGGACTGGCCGCTGGCCGGCACGTACCGCGGGCACGCGGGATTGGCGGATTTGCTTCAGAAGTCCGAAATGCTGGAAACTTCAACAGAGCCCCTGGAATTCGTAGCGCAGGGAGACCGGGTTCTGGTCGTCGGCTTCGCCAGCGGGAGAATAATAGCCACGAATAAAACGTTCAAGGACGATTGGGTCTTCGCCATTACCGTTCGAAATGGCAAACTGACGAACATCCGGGAGTATATCGACACGCAAGCGCTGGCGCGGGCCTCCGAGATGAGTCTTGGTAATGAAGAAATCATTAGAAAACTCTATGCTGCCGGAGAGGGGCCGGGAATGGATACCGAGAAGTTTGTCTCTTTTTTCTCGGACGAAGGCTACATGTATGACGTTCCTTCCGGCACAAAGTTTCGCGGGAAGGCCATTGGTGACTCTATTGCCGCCCTCGCAAGTGCGTTTCCTGATGTCCACCGTGAGTTATTGAGCATCTACGTCGCGGAGAACGTCGTCGTCGTCGAGCTTAGAATTCGGGGAACGCATAAAGGTAAACTGGCCCTTGGTGCTAAAACTATAGCTCCCACGGGCAACGCCATAGATGTCCCGTGTGTCGATGTTTTTCACCTCGAGAGTGGAAAGGTCACATCCTTTAATTGCTACAATTTGCCTTCCGTCATGCAGCAACAACTTGGCCTTGCCGGCAGTTGATCGGACCCGAGCAGACGTCACAGCCTTGTTCGAATCCGGCGTACTCGATGACTCAGTCAGCTTTGGAAGAAGAGTGTAAATTCAAGATAAGAAACCACGAAAAAAAGGAGAAAACATATGAGTAATAAGCCTGGACAAAAATTGGCGGGAAAAATTGCGGTTATCACAGGCGGAAGCAGTGGGATTGGCTTGGCTACAGCCAGGCGCTTCGTGGACGAAGGTGCGCACGTCGTGATCACTGGGCGACGAGAGAAGGAGTTGAAGAAGGCCGCAGTCTTCATCAAGAGAAACGTTACGACGGTGGTGGGCGATGTGTCGCGCTTGGAAGATCTGGACCGGCTCTATGCGGTCGTGAAAGAGAAACATGGCCACATCGACATTCTCTTCGCGAACGCGGGCGCGGGGACCATCGCACCGCTCGCGGTGGCTACGGAGGCCCATTTCGACCAGACCTTCAACGTAAACGTGAAGGGGCTGTTCTTTACGGTGCAGAAGGCTCTTCCCCTCTTCAAAAATGGCGGCTCGATCATCCTGACCTCTTCGATCTCGAACGTGTTGGGGCTCCCAGGGTTTAGCGCCTACGCCGCGAGTAAGGCGGCTGTGCGCAACTTCGCGCGCGCCTGGACTATGGAACTAAAAGACCGCAAGATCCGCGTGAATGCGATGAGCCCCGGACCAATCAAGACCCCAGCCCTCGAGAAGACGACGGGCCTTACCGCTGCACAGGCCAAGCAAGCGGCCGCCCAGTACGCCACACAGATCCCCATGGGTCGCAGGGGCAAGCCAGAGGAAATCGCGGCTGCCGTCACGTTCCTCGCCTCCGATGAAAGCTCTTTCATCACCGGCGTGGATCTCGCCGTCGATGGAGGCATGGCACAGGTCTGACCCCGGCGCGGTCCCTTGGCTGGCCCTCCAGCCCCGCCAGTCGTGGGACCACGGGTCGGTGGAAGGGGTCAGGCTGCGAGAAGTGTAATCTATACGTAAAGTCGTCGAGGTTTGGGATGTCCGATGACTCAATAAAACAACGCCCGGTCGAGGCTGCGGTATTGAATGGCCTCCAGCAAATGCGGCGCTTCAATATTCTCCGTGCCCGCCAAATCCGCAATCGTCCGCGCCACCTTTAAAATTCGGTCATAGGCACGGGCCGAAAGGGATAGCTGCTCCATTGCCTGGGCCAGCAATTCCGCCTGAGCTTTGTCAATCGCGCAGTGCGTGCGGATTTGCGTGTGGCTCATGCGGGCGTTGCAGGGTGGGGCGGCGCGGCCTTTGCTCTTGGTAAACCGTTCCGCCTGCCGCACCCGCGCCGCGACGATGCGCGCGCGCATCACCTCTGAGGTTTCGCCCGCGGTCTTTGATTGCATCTCCGACAACGGCAGCGACGGCGCTTCGACATGCAAATCAATGCGGTCCAGCAACGGCCCCGAAATGCGCGAGCGATAACGCTGAATCTGCGGCGGCGAACAACGGCATTCGCGTTTCGCGTCGCCGAGGTAGCCGCACGGGCATGGGTTCATCGCCGCCACGAGCATGAACGCGCTGGGCAGCGTAATCTTCCCCGCCGAGCGCGAGATGGTTACTTCACCATCCTCGAGCGGCTGGCGCAAAACCTCGAGCGTCGAGCGCTTGAACTCCGGCAGCTCGTCCATGAACAGCACGCCGTGGTGCGCGAGCGAAATCTCGCCGGGCCCGGGAATCATCCCGCCGCCGAGCAGCCCGACATCGCTGATGGTGTGGTGCGGCGCGCGAAAGGGCCGCTGAAAGCACCGATTCTCCGGCGCGAGCGATACGCCCGCCGCCGACTGAATCGCCAGCACTTCCAGAAATTCATCCAGGCTCGGCTCCGGCATGATGGTCGGAATCCGTTTCGCCACCATGCTCTTGCCCGAGCCCGGACTCCCGACCATCAGCAAATTATGGCCGCCCGCGACCGCCACTTCCACGGCGCGGCGCAATCCGTGCTGGCCTTTGACTTCGGAAAAATCGACGTGATGCTGGGTATCCGGCGCGCGCCGGAACGGACTCTTGGCCGGGTCGAGCCGCGGGATGAATTTTTCGCCCGTCAGAAAACGGGCGGCGGCGTCAAGCGAGGTCACCGGATGCACCGGCACACTTTCGACGAGCGCCGCTTCCTCGGCGGTTTCGGGCGGGAGTAGCACGCCCACCTTGCCCAATTGCCGCGCCAGCAGCGCCAGCGCCAGCCCGCCGCCCACCGCGCGCGTGCGGCCCGACAAACTCAGTTCGCCCGCGATTAAATACTGGTCCAGCGCCTTGGGCTGGATTTGCCCCGTCGCCGCCAGCAACGCCAGCGCGATGGGCAAATCAAACAATGGCCCCGCCTTGCGCAAATCGCCGGGCGCGAGATTGATGGTCGTCTTCGTCTGCGGCGGTCGAAACCCGCTGTTATGCAAGGCCGACCACACGCGGTCGGTGGATTCCTTCACGGCGGCATCCGGCAGGCCGACGAGAAAAATCTTCGGCTCTCCCATTTCGCCGGTGTTAACCTCCACCTGTACGGGCTGGGCGTGAATGCCCAGCAAGGTTCCCGAGGTGGCGGTGGCGAGCATGAAGTCCAACTCTGTATCACAAGCCCGCCGGGAAAACCAAGCAAAAGGAACGGGGTCTTGACGCAGCACCTTTGCGCGCTGTCCACTTGGTTCGCCTGTAACAGTTTGGCGGCCGCAAAACCTCCGCTAGCGCTTCGTGTCCGCTTCCGCCAGCGCCTTCAAATTCGCGAGTCCTTGCTCGAACTGGCCGCCGATCATCTTGTCGCAGTCAATCAGCAGGTGCATGGCCTTGCCCACGAAATTATTGGGCCCGTACATGCTCCACGTGACCAGTGTTTGCGCGCCGTCGGGCGCAAAGGAGAATTCCGCCGTGTTCACGGCTTGGAAGGGCTTGAAGAATTCCAGCTTGAACTTCACGAAGGCGTTGGGGCGGCTCTCAAGGTTCGTCATACGGCCCGCGCCCACCTTCTTGTTGCCGTCCCAGCTAAACGTCGCGCCCACGCCCGCTTCCGGGCCCGCAAAGGTATTCTTCGCCGCGGGATCCATTTTCGCCCACGGCGACCAGGCCTGCCACTGGTGAAAATCATTCACGTGCGGAAACACCACCGCCGGTGGCGCGGAGATCTTGGCGGTCCGGGTCACGCGGAAGTTGCCGGGCTGCAACGCCACCACGACGAGAAAAACCACCACGACGACGGCCACGCCGAGAAGAATGTAGATGAGCATGATATTTTGCGTTAAGAGTTGAATAAGGCCGCGGGTACTTTAGCGCTTCAGCGGAATCAATGCGCGAATGCGGCCGTCGCGCAGGAAAAGCCCGCCCCAGACCAGCACGCCCATCAGCGCCGGAAAGAGCCACATCAACCCGCCGCCGCGCACCGTGGCTTCGACCGCCCCGCCCAAGTAGCCCGTGAGCAAGATCGCCCCGAGCACCGAGGTCGGCGGCAGCACGTAAAGGAGGGTGCACACGAGTTCGAGCACGCCGAGCGGCACGATGAGGCTCGACGGATAGCCCATCTGCGTAAAACCATCCACGACCTTTTTATCCATTTTGATTTTCATCACGGCGCTCATGACCAGCATGAGAACGGGCAGCGCGCTTAGGACGCGCCCGGTCCAGAGCATCGCTTTCGAGGGTGGGGTGGAGGGCAGGGTGGTGGACATGTTTTTTTGGATGGGAGTTTTAATGTAATAATCAGGCTCGTCCAGCAAGCAAGGCTGCAAGCCGGTCGAAGTTTTGCTCATTGGCGTGGCTGATGAAGTTCTTTAATGGGGCCACTTCTGCCGCCGTTGCAAAAAGCATCCGCCAGATAAGTTCGGTTTGCCCGCCCTTCGCGGCAAAGATCATGGTCATTTGGAACCGATGGATGGGCTCCAAATGGCGAAAGATAATCCGCTGCGGCGCGACGATCTCAATAAATTCCGCTTCGTTCTCATAGTTGGCTCCGTCGGGGCCTTGCATGATGTGCCGCCAGCGACCGCCCGGTCGGAAGTCGAAGGCTTGGAGGGTGTTGGAAAAACCCTTGGGCCCCCACCATTGCACGAGTTGTTGCGGGTCCGCAAAGGCCTGAAAAACCCTCTCCGGTGGCGCATGGAGGAGGCGCAGGGAGACGATCTCCCGCTCAGCCACGCTGGCAGCCGGACTTGTCATGCTCATGATTTTTTTCCTCTCGCGAGGGTAGCCAGGTAAGCGGCGAATTGATCCAAGGTGCCGGTCCAGCCCTGCGTCATGCTCGGACGGCCTTCCTCGAAGGTCTTGCGCTCGGCGTCCGTCGCATTATACGGCGACCACTTGATCGTGAACGTCGTTTTTCCGTCCTTCTCGACAAAGGTGAACGTGCTCAGCATTTCCGTCGGCCAGGTTGGGCTCATGGGATGGCGCGTGATGCCGCCATTTTCGTCGGAAAAAAAGCTAAGGAGGACCATCCGCTCGGGTACGACGATTTCGCGGTAGAAAAACTTGCCCCACAGGTCATGGCCATCGGGCGAGCGCAGGCAATAGAGGTACGTTCCGCCTTCACAAAAATCCATTTTCGCCACGCGCACCGTGAAGCCCTTGGGCCCCCACCAATGCTTCATGTGCTCGGAGTCGCTGAAGGCTTTCCACACCAATTCGCGCGGGGCGTCGAACACCCGCGACATTACGAACTCCTCCGTCGCCGCGCCCATCTTCGGCAGGTAGCCGGCGAGGCGGGCGAGCGTTTGCTGGCCGCCCTCGATGGCGCCAAATTCCCGGACCACACGGTCGCGCATTTCCGCGGAGGGAAACACCATGTGGCCGGTCAGCTTGGTCTGCCGACCCAGCGCCTCGAAACTCCACGTCACCACCATGTTGATGCCCGGCCCGTCCTTTTCCCGGCCGCCGCCGTGCGAGTACACGATGCGCTCTGGTTTGACCACTTCCTTAAACACGCTCTGGTTGGGATAATTCGTGCCGTCGGGCCCGTGCATCATGTGCTTCCACACGCCGCCGGGCCGCACGTCCATTTTTTCAATCGTGGTGGTGAAGCCGTTCGGCCCCCACCAGTTCACCACATGCCGCGGGTTGGTGAACGCCTCCCAGACGAGTTCGCGCGGCGCGTCGAACACACGCGAGAGAATGATTTCACGGTCGGCGGTGTCCGCCGGGGAATTACTTTTTGGAGTGGTCATGGTTTTTCTCCTGCGCTTGCAATTCTTTGAGGTAAAGGTCCAGACGGTCGAAACTCTGTTCCCAGAACTGCCGGTAGTGCCCGACCCAGTCGGCCACTTCCGCGAGCGGCTGGGCCTTCAGCCGGCAGGGCCGCCATTGGGCCTCGCGGCTGCGCGCAATCAAACCCGCGCGCGCCAGCACCTTGAGATGCTTGGAAATCGCCGGCAGGCTGATTTTAAACGGTTTCGCCAATTCGTTGACTGAGGCCGCGCCAGCCATCAAACGTCCGAGCAACGCCCGCCGTGTGGGGTCGGCGAGTGCGGCAAAAGTCAGGCTGAGGCAATCGGTGGCCATGGCGCGGTCAATGTTTAATTAACCGAATGGTTAAATACATTTCCATTTTTGTCAAAATGTTTTTTTCGGAAGGGACGGTAGGCCTCGGTTTCGAGTGTTGCCTGTCGTCGAATACCGCCGCATTATTCCATGGTTATACCTCGTATGTCGTCTGTCGCCTTGTTGAGCCTGACGTTGCTGCCCCTCGCCGCCTCGGTGGGGCACACCCCCGCGCCAGCCTCACCGGCGGCGGTTAGCCCGGTTGTGACTGCTCCTGCGGCGAACCCCTCATCGCTCGTGAAACTCGAATTCCCGCGGGCGGGCTTCCGCATTAACGCTTTTGAACCGCCTTCGAAAGAGGGTTTCACTTTTGTAATGGCGCTGCCAATTGCGGGCAAAAGTTCTGGTTTTAAGGTGACGGTTATCCGCTTTCCGCAGACGAATGAAAAGCCGCCTCGGCAGGTCGAATTTTACCCGCGTTCCGGCTACAGCATCTTGTATAAACGCACGCCTTCACCCACGGAGGTGCAGGCGGAATACACGAAACAGTATGACCAGCACTCGCAGAAAGAGCATGACTATACGCGGACACTTTACGCCCACGGCACACTTTACGATGTCACCGCCGAAACGGCCGATACCGACTGGCACGCGGTTGCGGCCAAATTGAAGGCGTGTGTGGACAGTTTTGAGCCATCGCCAGACCCGGCGCCGGGCAAAGTGGCCTTTCCCGACCAGGGCTTCCGCCTCAACCTGATTGATGAGGTTGTCCCGGTGGACGTGAAGCAGAAGTTATTATCGATGGTCTACTTCGGCAGCCTTATTTATGTTAGCATCGAGCCGTACACGAAGACCTTAAAAGACTATCAGGCCGAGCGCAAGCCGTCCATGATGAGAGATTCGAAGCACAAGTTCAAGATCATGAATGAATACGCGCCCGCCGAAAATGCCCTGGTGACGGAGTTTGCCGAAGAACTCGGAGTGGGCAAAGACCAGACACCAATACAGGACCTTAGCATTGAGAAAGTAATACTCGCTCATGGCCAACTCTATCGGGCCGTAGGTCAGTTCTCGTATGCGCTTGATGACGAGCCCAAAAGACTAGGCCAGCTAAAGGCCTTGGTCGAAAGCCTGGGCGTCATGTCCGCCCCCGGGCCCGCTACTACGCCCGCCTCAACGGCCACTGCGGTGCCTGCTCTGGCCCCTGCATCTGCCCCAGTGCCCGCGAAATAGTTCCATTTATGCTCTAGTTCAAAGTGAATGGAGAATTTCGTAGTGCGGTTTTCAAGCGCTGCCACTCCCCATTTGCAAAACCTTCGCAGTTCAAACTCGGTCGCGTTAGGGCGGCGGTCCGGGCGGCGGGATGAAGCCGTGCTTCAACAACGAGCGCATGGGAATCGCGGGCCGGGTCAGCCCGGTGCCGTGCTTGGGCAGGTACTTATTGCGCAGCAAGCGCCACGCCACCACGAGAAATGCGGTCAATGGCACCGCCAGCACCATGCCCAAAATACCATTGAGCGCCTCGCCCCAGAAAAACACGGAAACGATGATGACCATCGGATGCAGGCCCGTTTGCTGGCCCATGATTTTCGGCGTCAAAAAATACCCTTCGGTGCACTGCACGACGAGAAACACCCCGATGGCTTCAAAGACCAGCCCCAGGCCGCCGCCGTCTTGAAAATACGCAATCGGCAAAATCGTGGCCAAACCGAGGATGGTGCCGAGGTACGGAATCACATTGAGCAGGCCAAACAGCATGCCCAGCACCAGACCGAATTTCACGCCGATGATCGTAAAGCCGATGGCCTTCAGCACCCCCAAACATAAGCCAATCAGCAGTTGCCCGCGGAAAAACGCCACCATGATGCCCACGAATTCCTCGACCAGGAAAATAATATCATGCCGCACGGAGGATTTGATGAAAGTCAGTTGCTGCCGCAGGTCGGCCGTTAAATCCCGGTCCGTCGAAAGCAGGAAAAACAGGTAAATCGGGATGACCGCGATGGAGGCCGCCATGGCGAAGGCCCGCTGCGAAAACGCCCAAATGCGCCGGAGGGCGTCGGGCGCGGATTGCACCAGTTCCTGAAAGTGGTCCCCGATTTTGTGAAACAATTCGTTGAAATGCGCGGGATTCAGGTAGGTTTCCACCGCGGGCCGCAGCGGCGAATCCGGCGCCAGGATGCCCTTGGCTTTCTCCGTGCCCATCAGATTCGCGTAGAGGCGATTGGGCGCCGTTTGCGCGGTTTCCACCAATTGGCCCACTTGGTTGACCACGCGCGGCAGCAGCGAATAGCACATGCCCGTCAAGGCCGCGCTCACCACCACGTACAGCAGGGCAATCGCCAGCCAGCGGCGCAGTTGCAGGCGGCGTTCAAAATAATGCACCAGCGGGCGCAGCAGCAGGGACAAGATGCCGGAAATCGCCAGCGGCCAGATGATGATGCTGAACGTCGCGACAAAAAGTTGCAGCGTGTATCCAATGCCGAGCACCAAGGCCGCGAGAAATAATCCGCTCAAGGCCGTCACCGCCACCGCCACGAGGCGGCGTTGCGCGGGCGAGAGCCAGTCGGGCAGCGGAGTGGGGGTGGTGGGATCGCTCATGGGTGGCGGGGGATTAATCTTCCTCGTCACCCAGGCCGAGTTCACGGCGCAGGTCGGGCACTTGGTCGAGTTCGTCCATGAATTCGTTCATGCTGAAATCAGCCACCACGAATTCACCGTACTCGAAGGTCGGCGTCAAGGATTGCCCGCTGACTTCGATCATCCGGTGCATGTTGGCCTCGCTGGCCCTAACGTCCCGAACCTCCAGTTCAACCCCGTGTTGCGCAAAGTACGCCATGGCCTCGCGGCACCACGGGCAGCCGGGCTTGATGTAAAGGATGGGCAGGTTTTTCATGGCACGGGGAGCACCGGCGCGCGGCCATAATGTTCGAAAAGAGCACGCGCTTCAACCGCAAAGGTGACAAAATGCACTCGAAGGTTGAGGGAATGGCCAAAGTGGGCGATAGTGTCCGTTTTGTCCCATGAGCACCTTTGCCGAGCCCGCCGGCCCGCCCGGTCACATTCATATCAAGGGCGCGCGGGTGCACAACTTGCAGAACCTCGAGCTGCGCCTGCCACGCAATCAGCTCGTCGTCATCACCGGCGTCAGCGGTTCGGGCAAATCCTCGCTGGCGTTTGACACCCTGTACGCCGAGGGCCACCGCAAGTACATGGAGAGCCTCTCCGTGCGCGCCCGCCAGATGCTCGACCAGGTCAAGCGGCCCGACGTCGATTTTATCCACGGTCTCTCGCCCGTCATCGCCATCGAGCAGCGCACCGGCGGCGGGTCCAATCCGCGCAGCACCGTCGCCACCGTTTCTGAAATCGCCGATTACGCGCGGCTGGTCTGGACTCTCGCCGGTGAGCAGCGCTGTCCCCTCGACGGCGGCCTCATCGAACAGCGCACGCTGGATGACTGTGTGGCCCGTGTTTTTCAGGAGCCCGTCGGCACCAAGCTCGTATTGCTCGCTCCAGGTGAAACCGCGAAGCCCGCTTTCTGGCGCGAGGAAATTCCCCGCCTGCGCCAGCGCGGCTTTACCCGTGCGCGCGTCAACGGCGAGTTGCGCGAATTGCAGGACTCCACGCTGCTCGATGGCCGCGCCCGCGAAGTCACCCTCGATTTGGTGGTGGACCGCCTCGTCGTTGATCCCGCCCAGCGGAGCCGTCTGGCGGACTCGCTCGAACTGGCCTTTCGCGAGGGCCGCGACCGGGCCCTGGTTCTCGCGCAGGGAGCCGACGGCCAGTCCTGGCGCGAGATTCCGCTGAGCCAGAAACTTTCCTGCGCCGTGTGCGGCACCGTGTATGAGCCCATCACCCCGCGCAGTTTTTCCTACAATCATCCCGAGGGCGCCTGTGCCGAATGCGGCGGCCTCGGGCGCACGATGCAGTTTCGCGACGACCTCGTGGTGCCCCATCCGGAAAAATCCATCAAGCACGGCGCAATCAAGCCCTGGCGTCTCGGCTCGAAGGGCATGATCGTCAAACGCAACGCCATCCTGCGCCAGCTCACCGCGCAGTTGCCCTACGACCCTGAGACGCCGTGGAACGAACTGCCGGAGGCCACGCGCACTGCCATTTTGCATGGCGCGGGCGACCGCTTGTTTTCCTTCAAATTGCGCGCCGGTAATGCCAAGCCGGAGCTGCTGCCGTTTGCCGGTGTCATCGCCGACCTCGAGGACACCAAGCGCAACACCTCGAGCGACGGTTTGCGCGCGCGCCTGATGGCTTATCAAGTGGGCTCGACCTGCCGGAGCTGCGGCGGTCGGCGCTTGAATCCCCGCTCCCGCGCCGTGCGGGTCGCGGGCCGCGGCTTCGATGAATTCATGTTGCAAACCATCGGCGACGCCCTCGTTTTTGCGAGCGAATTGCGCGGCGGCGCCACCGGTCTCGTCGCCGCCGTGGACGAAGCCCTGCGAGGTCTAGAACAGCGCCTGGGCTTTCTCGGTGAAGTGGGTCTCGATTATCTCACGCTCGAGCGCGAATACGGCACGCTCAGCGGCGGGGAAACGCAGCGTCTGCGCGTGGCCACGCAGTTGGGCATGGGGTTGGTCGGCGTTGTTTACGTTTTGGACGAACCCAGCATCGGCCTGCATCCGCGCGATAACCAGGCCCTTCTGCGCACACTGATTGGCCTGCGCGACCGCGGCAACGCCGTCATCGTCGTGGAGCACGACGCCGAAATCATTCGCGCCGCCGATCACTTGGTGGAACTCGGCCCCGGCGCGGGCGTGCAAGGCGGACGCCTCCTGTTTCAAGGCACGCCCGCCGAATGCGCCCGCGCTCCGGCGTCGCACACCGGCCCTTATCTCAGCGGTGCGGCCCATTTGGAAAAAAACGGCCCCGACCTGTCTCCCTCCGGGCGCTGGCTCACCATTCGAGGCGCTAAGGAGCACAATTTGCAAAACCTCGACGTCTCCTTTCCGGTCGGCTTGCTGACGGTCGCTTGCGGGGTTTCGGGTTCGGGCAAGAGCACGCTCATCAACGACATCCTCGGGCAGGCCGCCGCGTTCAAGCTCTACGGCGAGAAAGCCGTGCCGGGCCGCCACCGTGCGCTCGAAGGGCTGGATTATTTTCAATCCGTCGTCCGCGTGGACCAGGACCCCATCGGCCGCAGCGCGCGTTCCAACCCCGCCACATTTACCAAAATCTTCGACCTCCTGCGCGAATTGTTTGCGCAATCCGCCCTCGCCAAGGTGCGCGGTTACAAGGCCAGCCGTTTTTCCTTCAACATCCGCGGCGGACGCTGCGAACGCTGCCAGGGCGACGGCGTCATCCATCTCGACATGGAGTTTCTCGACCAGGCGCAGGTCGAGTGCCCCAGTTGCCGCGGTCGGCGCTACAATCGCGAGACGCTTGAGATCCGCTTCAAGGGCCTCAACATCGCCGATGTGCTCGACCTGTCCGTGACCGAGGCCCTGGGCATTTTTCGCGCCCAACCGCGCATTTTGGAAAAACTGCAGACCCTCGACGCCGTCGGTCTCGGCTATCTCCGGCTGGGCCAGCCCGCCGACACGCTCTCCGGCGGCGAAGCCCAACGCTTAAAACTCTCGCTCGAATTGAGCAAGCGCCAGCAAGGCGGAACGCTTTACCTGCTCGATGAGCCCACCACCGGCCTGCACTGGGAGGACATCCAGCGCCTGATGGATTTACTCTTCAGGCTGCGTGACGCCGGCAACACCATCATCATCATCGAGCACCACCTCGATGTCGTGCGCCTCGCCGATTGGGTCATCGAACTCGGTCCCGGCGGGGGCGCGGCGGGCGGGCGGCTCGTTTATGCCGGCGTGCCGGCGGGACTCAAGAATACTCCCGGTTCCCCCACGGGCGCCTGTTGGGCGGGCGCCGTGGGCTAAATTTCAACTGGCCTTCGGTTTCGTGGCGGGCGGCGTCAGGGCGGCGGGCGCGGGTTCGGCGGCCTTGAAGCCTGGTTCATCCGCCGTCTTGAAGCTCGAGCTGATGACGTCCATTTCGTTCAACACGTCCTTCAACTCCGAGGAAAAGTAATACTCGACGACCAATACATTGTAATGGGCGGTATTATAAGTGAAAATTTTGATGCCGCCGGGAAAGGAGTCCAGGATTTTGCCCTTGAGGTGGATGCCGACGCCCTTGTGCGGACCCCATTCCTCCAGCTTGGCTTTGGACAGGGTGGTGATGGCCGCGCCATCGACCTGGGCGGTGGCCGCCGCCAGCACCTTCTGCAAATCCGCCGGTTTGTCGGCGATGCTGATCTGCACATAACTCTGCTGCCGGCTGCCCAGCGTGATATTCGTCTCCGGCTTGTAATTGACCGCGGGAATCTCTTCCTTCCAATTGCTGGGAATCTCGACCTTGTAGTTGTCGCGCTTGATTTCCTTCGTCTCAATGTCCGCCACCGCGCCCCACAGACTGCCCCAGCTGGCTAACGCTGCCACCGCCACCAGCATGGCCCGGGCGGTTGGCCCCGATCTCCACTGCGCGTAGATGCGGTTTTGCGACATGGTTGATTCCCGACTTTATCGTCGGGTGGAAGAAGAAAATTAAACGAAAAACGGAAGGGCTGGAGGCTTGGGCGGGGACCTGGAAGTAAGGTGTTTACCCTGAAATTCAGCGTATGTCAATTCCCGGGTGATTAGCTTTTAAACCGGCATCCACGATGGATGTTTCAGGGGAAAACCCTGCATTTGCCGTGCCAACCCCCTCATTTTTCGGTTAAAACCCAGGTGCCGTCCCAGTCCGGCGGTGGAGGATTTTTCTGAAAGTGTTCGCAGCGTTTCAAGAACGTTGTGCAAAGGTAGTCGTCCCCTCCAAAGCGCTCCTGAGCCAGCCGGAATAATTCCGCGGCCCGCACAAAATCCCGCGCATAATAACTCTCGATGGCGTCGTTATATTGCGCCACGCCCACCGGCGGCAGGCTCGCTCCTTCGCCCATCGGCGCGTACACCGCCACCGCATGGGATTTGCCCATCACCTGCATCTTTTCGGCCAGGCGGTAGGAAAATTCACGTTTGGTCATCTCGTAAATGGACTGCCCCACGAGGATGGTTTGGTGGCACTGCTTCGTCGCGCTTTCCAATCGCGAGGCGAGGTTGACCGGGTCGCCCAGCACCGTGAATTCCAACCGTCGCGGGTGCCCGATCTGGCCCACAACGCATTCGCCGTGATTGATGCCGATGCCGAAGGAAAGCTGTTCGCGGCCCGGCTGCTTGGCCCAATGGAGATTCAGTTTTCTAAGCGCCTCCACCATGCGCAAGGCGGCGTGCACGGCGTGGGTCGCGCCCTCGGACGGCGGTTGGGCGCGCACGTCTCCCCAGGCCGCCATCAAGGCGTCGCCGATGTACTTCTGCACCGTGCCGCCGTGTTCCTGCACGATGCCCACCATCTGCGAATAATACTCGTTCAATTGCGCCACCAGCGCCTCCGGGCCGACCTTCTCGCTCCAGACGGTGAACCGCCGGATATCGCAAAAGAGCACAATGACTTCCTGCCGCTGGCCGCCGAGGCGTTTTTCAAAGTCCCCGCGCTGGCTCAGCATCAAGCCCGCGACGCCCGGCGACACCATGCTCTCAAACATGCCCAGCATTCGCTGCCGTTCGTACTGCGTGAGCATGTAGTCGTACAGGGTGCCGAAGATGCCGCAACTGATGAGGATCAGCGCCGCCCCGGCCACCGGCACCACAATCAGCCACGACCAGAAAAGGTGCTGCGTCACTTCCAGGAAAATCGCCCCCAAGCTCAGGAACAGGCCCATCTTGATGAGCACTTGATGCACGCTCAGCGACACCGCGAGCGCCATCAAGCTCAGGGCAAACGCCAGTAGCAGCACCACCCAGTCCGGCGCCGGGCGCAGCCATTCCGTGTGAATCAGGTTCGCAAACGACGTCGCCTGAATCTCCACTCCCGGCGACGAACCCAGCGGGGTGGTGTAGAAATCATTGAATCGCAGCCACGCGCGCGTGCCGATAAACACCGCCTTGCCCTTAAAATATTCGCCGTGCAGGAAAGTCGTGTTCCAGTTGGTTAGCACGTTCTCCAAGCGCACCGAGGTAATGGTGAAGGGCGGCCCGTAATAGTTCAGCATCATCGGCGTTTTCGGGTCCCGTTGTGGCGCGTCCACCATCTTCTTCAGTCCGCCCTTCGGCCGGCGTAGAATCAAACTGCGCCCGACCTGCGGCGACATGCTCATGAACTTCTTGGCCGCCAGCCAACTGAACGAAAACTCGTCCGGATGCCGGGGCAGGCCCGCGGCGTTGCCCTCCGAACTTTCCGGCAGAAGGATCGACAGGGCCAGCCAGTTTTTGAGCATGCGCACCGTCGTATCCGGGTAATTAGTAAAGCCAAGGACGTCTGCGCTGCCGGTCGTCGGCAGCAGGCTCCTTTCCGGATCCAGAATGAGTTGATTGGTGCCCACCAGCAGGGTGCTGTCCATGATTGACGGCAAAACGACCCGGTCCTGGTTTTCCGCGATGACCTCGGCCAGTTCCGCGTCACCCGGCGTCGTCCCCTTGAAAAATAAATCCAGCGCCACCACGCCGGCTCCGGCATCCAGCAAGTTTTGGGTCAAATGCGCCCACAGCGCGTTATTCCAGGGCCATTTTTGCGTCAGGTAAGCCAGGTCCGGAACCTGGGCTATTTCCGCCGGGCTGTAGGGTTTGACGGGAAAGGTATTCTCCGAGACGTAAATGATGACCGTCTCCGGCGGCGGCTCCAAGGGCGGCCGGTTCAGCAGCAGGATTTCCGTGACGTGATCCTCAAACCCCTTGACCCATTCGCCTTCATCCTGGACCAGCCAGACATACACCGCCAGCATCGCCACGACAAACGCCGTCTGCACCAACACCCGGTTCCGGTGCAGGAACTCGAAGAAAAGCCGAATGGTCATGCGCGAGTGGATAAGGCCGCCAGACGAATGCGGCGAGAAAAATTCAGTGAAAGCTAGACGCGCGCCAAAATGCGAGGTTGCGTTAATTTATCCCACGGCTCTGGGCAAACGGCGTCGTCATGAGCGCAGTGTTTCCCTTACGGCTGGGCTGGTCCGGTGCCGGTCGCCGGACTGGGTGCGGCGGGGGCCACGGCCGCCGGGGGCGGCGGAATGGGCGCGGGTGCTTCGGTCGGCGCCGAAGTCCCGCCCAAGCCGGTCGCGCCGGAATTCACAGGTGAGGCTTCCGGCGCCGGCGTGGCCGCCACCAATTTGTGCACGCGCAAAACCACGTAACCATACAGCGGCACTTCCGCCGTGCCGCCGGAGGGCGACAAACCTTTCCGCATCGTCGTCAGCATAAAGAGATAGCTGTCGGCAGGCAGGATGAGCTCCTGCTTTTGGGTGACCACCACCGGGAAGGGCAGCAGCAAATCCCGGTCCACCGGACTGGCGATCCAGCGCAGCGCACTCGCGTCGTAATAATAAAAGGAAAAGTCCAGGCCCTTGGGCGTGTCTTCCCGCGCCAGATAATAGACCACCGTGCCCAGCGGCAGGGTGAAATCAAGCGCGTGGCCCAGCGGGTCGTGGTCGATGATGGTCGCACTCTCATAGCGCGCCTTGGCGCCCACCAGCGCCGAAAACTCAATCGTGTGCAGGCGGCTCACCGCCTGGGGCGAAAGCTGCCCGACCACAAACACGGATTGTCCGCCCGGGGGCGCCTCCTCCAGTTCCACAAAACCCGTCATCACGTCCAGCCAGTGGGGCGTGATTTGCTTGGGTTTAAAGTCCGCCGCAAATTCATTAAAGGCCAGCGGCAGCTTTGGCGGATCGGGCCGCTTGGTGATAATCGCATCGCCCGCTTGTGGGTGATCCGGGTCGCTTTGATAAAGGGTGTAGGGCGCGGGTGGCGCGGCCGGCACGGGCGCCGCCGGGGCCGCGGTGGCGGGAGTCGCCGGGCTCGCCGCCGGCTTGGGCGCGGCCGTGTCGATGCTGCGGGGTTGGGCCTGCGCGGACGCACTCGCGAGCGCCGTCAGGACGGACAGCACGGCCCAGCGGCAGGCGCAAGAACTTGATTTAATGGACATGAAAGCTTTCTCAGGGATGGGCCTTTCCGGCGAGGCCGGGCGGGCGGTGGTGCGGGTTACCGCGCAAGCGGAAAGGGCAGGGGGCCGGGCGCGCGGCCGGCAAGTGAAGAATCTAAGCCGGCGGATTTACTCCTTCATTTGAAAACTCTTGGCGATGAAATCCATCTCGCTTTGCGCCGTTTTCAATTCGCTGGAGTAGTAGAACTCGATGATGAGGACGTTGTGGTGCTCGGAATTGAACACGAAACACTCGATGCCGCCCGGGTCGCTCCCGAGGATTTTTCCCTTCAGGTGCAGGCCCGCGCCCTTGTGCGAGCCCCATTCGTCGATCTTCGTCTTGGAGAGCGTTGTGATGGCCAGCCCGTCGAGGTTGAACACCGCGTTATCCAGCACCTTTTGCGGGTCCTCCGCCTTGTCGGTGATGTTGATCTGGATGTAACTGTTCTTCCCGCTGTTGAGGGTGAAATTGCTGTCCGCCTTGTAGTCGCTCGCCTTGGTCTCCTCGCTCCAGTTGCTCGGAAATTTGAGCGTGAAGGTCGCACGGTCGATGGTTTTTTCGTTCGCGGTGTCATCCGCCGCAAACGAAAGGGTCGAGCCGAGCATGAGCGTGCTGGCCGCCAGCAGAGTGGACACGAGGAACTTTCGACGGCGGCCCAGGCAGAACCGGGCGCAGGGCAGGAGTCTGTCATTCATGGAAAGCGAGGGAAACAAAGCCCCGCCATTCTTGCCCGCCGCGAGGGCTTGGCAACTGTGAAATCAGGCCGTTCGGTCGGGGCCGGGTGAACGGATGAGGGCAGGACGCTCGGATGAGGGCCGGGCGCTTGGGTGAGGGTAGGGCCCACGAACCTCTGTGCTCCGGCTAGCCGGCTGATGAAGTAGGGCCGACAACTTCTGCACCCGATCCGCTTTATGTGGCAGGGCGCGCTGCCCTCAGCGCGCCGTCAGAGGTGGGTTTTCAAACCTGCCTGCTTTGTAGAAGCCATGCGCTTGGGACGACCCGCTTGGGTCTTTTCCACCAAGCATAACACGCCCGAAACCACGGATGACACGGATAACACGGATTCCCTTCGGCAGAAAATTGATAATTTCAAGATTCCTATCCGTGTTATCCGTGGTTGTTTGCGGGTTTCAAAACACACCCGGCTTTCATCGCACGTCCCACGTGGTCACCGCATCGGCATCGCCCAATCCGCGTCCCGGCGACATCGCAATGACGTTCGCATGAATTGGTTTCGTTTGCCGGACCGTCACCCGCCTTCCGTCGGCACTCGCCATCGTCACCGTGAACGGGGCGATTACCCCGTCCCCATCGGTGTCCATGATGATAACCAGGTCTTGATTCCCATAGGCATCAACCAAACGTGTGCGGTCCGGCGTCAAATCGCTGTCTGACGCAGAAAAGAAGGTCAGCCGTTTGGGATTGAGCATTTGCAGTTCGGCAGGCGGATGTCCGGTCATCACTTGCAGAAAGGCCGGACTCAAGTATTTTAATCGCAGGACGTAATCTTGACCCGGAATTTCCGGAGAAAAAACCGGGTATCTCCTGTACTGGTCGTGATATAATTGAACCGCCTGTGCCAGGTTGTTAAGCTGGATGTAAGTCTTCTGGTGTTTGGCGTAGCGCTCACGACCCCAATCGGGGTCAAAAAAAGAGGCAGCTATTAACAAGAGCATGGCGACAACGAGGATAAGAAAAACCCTCTGACCCACACCCATTGGTCTGTTCGCTGGATCGGCTGTACTCATGGCGTTAGACCGGCGTATACAATTGCCGGCCTGATTTCCCCTATCACCTCCCGCGCAGAATTAAACCTCGATGGTTTCGCCCGGGGTCGGGTCAACCACCCGCGGGGGATTTTTGCCCTTTTGCAGGTTCTCCGCAAACCACGCCCGCGCCGCCGGATCACCATGGGTGAGCAGCACCGTGCGCGGTTCCCGCCCGAGGGCGTAGGCCAGCAATTCCTCGCGCTCGGCGTGCGCGCTGAGGTCGAAACGCTCCACCCGGGCCAGCACGGGCGTTGTGTAATGCAGATGGGTAAACGCAAATTTTTCCCCGTGTGGCGTGGCCAGCAGTTTTCCGCCGGGCGTTTCCGGGTCGCAATACCCCACGAAGAAAATCGCGTGCTTCGGGCGGCCCGCCAGCGTCGCCGCCACGGCATACGAGGGCGTATTTTCCACCATCATCCCGCTGCTTACTAAATAGAGGGTCGGCGTGCCGGGCTCGCGTCCGGGGGTGAGGTCCTGCCGCAACGGCTCCGCCCCGAGGTCCAGCAGCAGGCTCCGGCGAAAGCGAATGGAGTCGTTCTTGCGCGCCAGCCGGTCGAAATAATCCACCAGGTCCAGCCCGAGCCCCGACACGTAAATAGGCACCCGCGGCAATTTTCCCGAGCACCGTGCCTTATGCAGCAGCGCCACCATCTCCTGCATGCGCCCCAGTGCAAACACGGGCACCAGCACCGAGCCTCCGCTCGCCAGCGTTTGCGTGATGCCTGCCAGCGCCCGCTCGGCTTCGCCGGCGCGGCTCGACTCCGGCGGCCGCCCGCGCGCCCCGCGCGTGGTTTCGGTGATGACGGCGTCAAACTTCTCCTGCGGAAACTTCGCACCGGCCAGCGTCAACTGGTCCGCAAACAGCACGTCGCCCGTAAAAAATACTCGCTGCTTGCCGTGCACGACCCGCAGACCCGCGGCCCCCGCCACGTGCCCGGCGAGGAAAAAGGTCAGCTCCAGTTTCTCGCCGTTTTTCTCCAAGGTTTTTGGGGCTCCATAGGGCAGAGCCACCAAACGCCCCTCGAGCCGTTCGATTTCCGCAAAGGTGAACAACGGGTATTCCTTTAACCGCAGTTCCTCGCGCTGCTTCATCATTACCGAGCAGGAATTGCGCAGCATCCGCGGCAGCAGCGCCTGCGTCGGGGGCGTGACCAAAATGGGCGCCTGCGTCTGATGCCGCAACAAAACCGGCAGCGAGCCGCCATGGTCGAGATGCGCGTGTGTGATGACAATAAAATCCAGTTCATCCATTTCCAGCCGCGACAGGTCGGGCAGCCCGGCGAGGCCGACTTTTTTCGGATGCAGGCCGCAATCCAGCACGAAACGGAAGGGTCCGGTCTCCACGAGCAGGCAATTGGCGCCGATGTCGCGGGCGGAGTTAAGGTCGGTAATTTGCATTCGATTGCAGTCGCCGGCAGTCGGGGTGGAAAGGGAAGAGAGGTTTTTGGACAGAATTAACAGAATTTGTAGAATCAAAAATCAGTCTCCGTATGCAAAAGCTTATTGGCGCTTTTTTCTATCGCAGACGTGCTGCTTCATCGGCTGAGCGGCGGCGTTTATTTTTGTAGCGCGGTTTAATTTTTGTTAATTTTGTTAGTTCTGTCTAAAGTTCAGCTTCTGCCTCTACTCGCTGGGCCCCGGGATGACCATCGCAAAGGGCGGTATCTTCACATGGATGGGCTGGTCGAATTCATCGAGGCCATGAAACGATCCGCACGCTGTCGTGTTCACTGCCGTCACATGGTAACTGTTGTAGGAAAACTCCTCGCCGGGCGCGAGTGTGGGCGTCTGCCCCACAATCTTGTCGCCCTCGATGACCTGCGTCGTGCCGTCTGCCTGGGTCAGAATCCATTTGCGCCCAAACAGGGTGAACCGGCGGTCGGACAGGTTGCGAATGGTGAGAAAATAAATGAACGCATGCGGACGGTCGGCGGGCAGGTTGGCTTCGTCCCGCTGGTAAATCAGGCGGTCGAGCACGACTTGCGCGCTTTTGAGTTCGGTGCTTTTGCCCGGTGCCACAACCCGCAGCCTACGAATTTCCCCCCGTCGTGCACAGATTAAAAACGCGCCGCCTCCCAGGCCTATTTTTCGTCCCTGCTTTCATTTGCTCTCACCCGCTTAGCTTCTCCAGCCTTACTTCCGTATTCTACCTTCTGCCTTCGCTTCCTACCCTCCCGCCACAATCTTCACGATCTCCAGCCGGTCGCCTTCCGCCAGCACCGTTTTCCGCGCCTCCGTCGGGGTCAACGGTGCGCCATTGCGCTCGACCACGACGCGTCCAACTGCCAGTCCCAATTCCGCCAAAAACTCCGGCAGCGTACTGCCCGCCGCCGCGTAACGCGCTTCGCCATTCGCCTTCACGGTAATCGTTTCGCTCTTCATCGGTGCGATAAAATTTAAAACGCGCTCGCGGGCAAACGCTCCGTGCCCGAAGCCGTGGCCGTCGGCGCCGTCGCTTCCGTAGGTGAACCCGTCAGCGCCACGTCGTGGTCCTTCCACACCGGCTCGAGCCCGCGCCTGCGCAACATCGCGGCCACCACTTGCGGCGGACGCTCGTCCGCGATGTGAAATTGCTCGCCGGGCTGCGCGCGCGTCGGCGTCCACTGGTTCTCGTCAAAATCGCTATAACCGCCCGGCTCCGTGCTCGAGCCTGCGCTCATGTGCGTGATGCCGAGCGTGCACAGCCCGTCGCGCAACGCCGCCGGTTCCCGCGTGGACAACACGATCCCCGCCGCCGGCAGCAACAAGCGCAGGGCGCCAATGATCTGCACCAGTTCCCGGTCACTCACGACATTTTCCGTCTTCACTTCAAATCCCCCCGCCGCCGGCCGCAACCGCGGCAGCGCCACCGTCAAATATGATTTCCAGCAATGCTTGAGCAAATGCCGCGCATGCGCCGCCAGCGCCAGCGCCTCGAAGCGCCAGTCGTGCAATCCCAGCAGCGCACCGATGCCCAGCCGCCGAAACCCCGCCGCGTAACCGCGCTCCGGCGTGTCCAGCCGCCAGGCAAAATTCTTCTTCGGCCCCGCCGTGTGCATCTCGCGGTAAGTCGCCTCGTGGTATGTCTCCTGATACACGACCAACCCCTCCGCGCCCGCCGCCGCCAGCGGCGCATACTCCGCCGTCTCGAGCGGCCCGAGCTCCAGCGCCACCTGGGGCGTCCACGCCAGGCACCGCCGCACGCACTCCGCCACGTACCCGTTGGAAACATATTTCGGATGCTCGCCCGCCACCAGCAGCAGCGACCGAAACCCACGCCCCGCCAGCCGCCGCGTTTCGTCCTCCACCTTCGCCAGCGGCAGCGTGATGCGCGGGATCGCGTTGTTCCGCGAAAACCCGCAGTACTTGCAGATATTCACACACTCGTTCGACAGGTACAACGGTGCGAACAAGCGGATCGTCTTGCCGAAATTTTGCCGCGTCAACTTTTGCGACTGCGCGGCCAGCGCCTCCAAGTGTGGGGCCGCCGCGGGCGACAGCAACGCCGCAAAATCGTCCAGCGAATTCGCCCGCCCCCGGCGCAACACCGCCAGCGCGTCCGCCTCGCGCGCCGCCTGCGCACGCTCCACCCATCGCGCCAGCGGCAGGGTGGGGAAGACTTTGGAAAATGCAGACATTTTAAAAAAGTATTTTAGTGCCTAGTGTTCGAGTGCTTGGATCTCCAGCTTTTTTCTCTGCGTCCTCCGCGATCTCTGCGGTAAAAATCCTCTTTGCATTGTTTCGTACTCTTCGTGTCCTTCTTGGTTAAATATTTTTCAATTTTTGCTTCATTTTTGCTCTGCTTTCCCTCCGCGGCCTCTGCGGTAAAAATTCATCTACGCTTTGCTTCGTGTTCTTCGTGGTAATATTTCCTTCAGTTTGGTTTTCTTTGCTTTGCCTCTGCGTCCTCCGCGCTCTCTGCGGTAAATTTTTCGGTTTGGATTTCCTTCATTGCTGTTTTTTCTGTGTTCTCCGTGTCTCTGTGGTTCAATTTCTTATCTCTTCCCCTCAGCCCAGAAACGCCGTCAACGGGCTCGTCGCCGCCGCTCGTTCGCTCTCCGCGGCAATGCCCACTTCATACGCGGCCCGGCCCGCCTCCACCGCCAGCGCGAACGCTTTCGCCGTGCGCACCGGGTCCGGCGACACCGCGATGGCCGTGTTCACCAGCACCGCGTCGGCGCCCATTTCCAACGCCTCCGCCGCGTGCGACGGCCGCCCCAACCCCGCGTCCACCACCACCGGCACGCGCGCCTGCTCGATGATGATCGCAATCTGCGCGCGCGTCTCGAGGCCCCGGTTTGTGCCAATCGGCGAACCCAGCGGCATCACCGCCGCGCACCCCGCGTCCTGCAACCGCAGCGCCAGCACCGGGTCGGCGTTGATGTACGGCAGCACCACAAACCCCTCGCGCACCAAAATCTCCGCCGCCTTCAGCGTCTCGATGGGGTCCGGCAGCAAATAATTCGGGTCGGGATGGATTTCCAGCTTCACCCATTTCGGCAACCCCGCGGCCACCGCCAGCCGTGCCAGCCGCACCGCCTCCTCGGCGTTCATCGCCCCCGCCGTGTTCGGCAGCACCAGGTATTTCTCCGGCTCGAGAAAATCGAGAATGTCCGCAAACTTGTCCCCGCCGCCCGACAAATCCGCGCGCTTCAACGCCACCGTCGCCAGCGCCGGCCGGCACGCCGCCAGCGTCGCGCGCATCAACGCCGGGTCGGCAAATTTGCCCGTGCCCACGAACAGCCGCGACGCAAACGTGCGCCCGCCAAGCACCAACGGTTGAGTAGCCAGAGAAGTCATCGGAAAAGGAAGGTGGAATGTAGAAGGTCGCAGGTAGAATTGCAAACCCGATGACGCGAAAAGGGTAGGGCGCGCTGCCCCCAGCGCGCCGCGCTTTCTGCCTGACTCTTTTCCCTCTCCCCCGCTGGACTCCCCGCGCTTCTTCATCTATAATAGTACAATTTCTGCCGTTTTCTCCCTCGTCCTAACTCTTTATCTGCGTTCTCTGCACTCTCTGTGGTTTAAATTCCCCCTCTTTTCTTCCCTGTTTCTTCGGCGTCCCTTCGCGCTCTTCGCGTCTTCGCGGTGAAAAAAATTCTTTCCCCATCTGCGTAATCTGCGGTTCCTCTTTCTCCGATGCCCCGCCATTCGAAATCCATTTCCGCGACCCGTCGCACTAAGCCTCGCGTTCGCCCTGGCGCCGTGAAACTCCCGCCTTCATCCACTGCGTCAAAACCGTCTCTCTCTTCCTCGCGCCCCAAATCTTCTCCGCCGCTACCTCCACCGGTCTTCGACACCTCCGCCGTCGTCGAATGCCCCTACTGCGGCGAATCCGTTGAAATCACCCTCGACCCCTCCAGCGGCCGCGCCCAACGCTACGTCGAAGACTGCGCCGTCTGCTGCCGCCCCTGGCAAGTCTCTCTCACCTACGATGACGACGGCCACGCGGACATCTACCTAGCCACCACCGACGAGTAATGCATTTCAGGATTTACACCGCCGAGAACGCGGAGCACGCGGAGAAAAGCCCTCCAGCAAAATACTTCCCGAAAACCCTCCAGGAAAAGCCAATAAACCGCTAATCTCCAATCCATCAGCGCTACGGAGTCGAGTGTAGCCGTCCAGCCCCCTCAGCGCTAAGGAGTCGCGTGTGACCACTCAACCCCCTCAGCGCTGATTAGCGAGCATCAGCGTTCCTCTTCTTTCTCCCCGCTCTGCACTCCCTGCTCCTTACCTCCCTGCTCCTTACCTCCCTGCTCCCAGTTCCCCGCTCCGTGCTCCCTGCTCCGGGCTCTTCCCGCTAAGCACTAGAACACTAAGTACTAGAACACTAAGCACTAAGCACTAAAACACTCCGCCTTTTCCACCCCTCACCTCCAGCCCGCCCAATGCAGCGCCTGGTCTCCCAGGAAAATATACAACGCGCAAATCGCCCCTTCGCCCACGAGCACCCCGAAAATAAATTTCCAGAAATCCACCCGCAGCACCCCGCACACGTAGCAAATGAGGTCCGTCGGCGCCAGCGGGAAGAAACTCCAGGCGATGATGATTGGCAACTGGTGCCGCTGCAGCACCCCCGTCACCCGCGCCACCCCCGCCGCGTGCTTGCGCCTAAAATACGCGTCCAGCTCCAGCCACTCCGAAAAATAATAAATGCTCGCGGATGAAATCAAAATCCCCAGCAGCGTCAGCGCAAACAACGTCACCGGCGGCAGAAACGCCATCGCGGCCAGCACCAGGTACGTCGCCGGGATCAACGTAAAGCCTCGCAGGCACCCCAGCAGCAAGTACACCGCCCCGCCCAGGACCACCGACACCGAAAACGCCCCCGCCAATTCCCCCTTCAGCAACTCCCGCTCGGCGAAAAACAAATACGCCCCGCCCCCCACGAGCGCCAGCCACAGCGCCAGGCAAACCATCCGCACGATGTGACGTCGGGAGTTCAAAGGATTTTAAGGTAGGGCGGGTTCTGGGGTAGGGCCGGGCCTCTTAAGCGTGAGTAGGTCGAACGGCCGGACCGGCCTAGCTCAGTAAGGGTAGGGCGCGCTGCCCCCAGCGCGCCATCTTAAAAACCGCTGACCTCCAACCCCATCAGCGCAAATGAGCGCCAATTAGCGTTCCCTTTTTATGCCTTGATCTTCTGCACCCGTCCATCTTTCCACACGACCAGCGGCAACCCCAGTTTCTTATTCTCTGCGCGCACGCCCCGTACCGCGCGCCGAAATGATTTCAGCGCAAGCCGGGTCAACTCTGGCATCACTGGATCAATCGGCTTGATCATGGTGAGATTGTAATTCCTGATAGAGTTCGGCGTCAATCACGGTCTCTCGCTCCGGGCTTCCAAAGGCGATTACTTTTGGACTGGGATCACGATTGATAAAAACGGAATATTCGTCCACCAGCGGACGGTAGTGATTGAAGAAATGCTTGATACTGCGTCCGAAGCGACGCCGGACATCTTCGTCCGGAACATGGTGGCCACCCTTGGCGACGCGGTCGCGTATGCGTTCGAGGGACATTTCAATGGTTCCAGCCCAAATATAAAAGAGCACGAGTCGATAACCCTTTTCCTTCGCCTCTCGAAAACGATCTAAATACGTCAGGCCGCTTAGTGTGGTTTCAATCCCAAACGAAATCCTATGAGCAACATTATGGTCGAATTCCTGCAACAACAACCGCCCGGCTCGGAATGCTCCGGCAGTGGCATCCAGCGGCGAGAGTCCAGCCGCAAGCAGATCCGGATTAAGAAAATTTAGACACTTAATCTCTTGTGGCAGTAGATCCTTTGCCAACGTCGTCTTGCCTGAGCCATTCGGCCCGGCGAGAATGTAGAGGGTTGGCGCATTCACCGGCTTTTCGATTTCTAAATTATTGACCCAAAAATCGAGAGGACATCTTTAGGTGAGTATCTGATGCCGCGTCCAGCAAGCGGGCTTCCTGTGTTTGCCAGCGCCAAATTTTCGATTTTTAGCTTCTCATGAAATTTCGGTGATACAACAACTTCATCCCAGGCAAGTTGTTGAAGCTTGGACGCTTCATTGACTTCTTTGCCAATATAATCCCATTGCCCCAAAATAAAGACTTGAGTAATGATTCCATAAGTTACGCCGCAGCCAATTGCGAGATCAGATGGTAGCACTTGTCTTGCTCCTTTGACAATTGATGCGCAAACCTCCAATACCGCGTCAGCGTTTTTTTGGACTGAAGGAACAGGGCCAAATTTGTGCCCTTTATATCCTTCCAATTCCCAAATAATCATAAGTCCATCGCCGGTGCCCTTTAGAAAGACATGAGCGTTTCTTTTTTCTGAAAGCTCACGTTGGCACACATGCTCAAGTTTTTCCAGCTCCTCTTGTATTTCGTGCGGATTTCTCGATTCAGAACCTGACCATTGTGTGAATCCGCGTAAATCAATAAATGCAATATACGAATCACAGTTGCGGCCTTTTCGATACTGAACGTTTGCTTGAATACGCGGATACGCGAGGTTGGAAAGGCCATCCCAAATGATATAGCCGCCTTGGAATAATTGATAGCGACCAGGGCCAGAACCAAGCCAGCGTTCATCTGATTCGACATCGCCCAAGACAGGGCTATTTTCACAAACCTTTCCAATTGCTCCTTGAATCGCAAATGCCTTTGGCGTCCCATTCACTTCTCGAACGGTGATCCATTCATGTTTAATTGCATTTCCGTTATTTAAGCGAAGTGAAATCCAAGTTAAGGAACTGCTGCGATATGGATGCGTGAATTCTTTCCAGCCAAGTTGTTTCGCCTTTTCCTCTACCAATTGGCGTGCTTCTTCAAATTCCATGGGTGTCCTATGTTACTGGTTGGACAATCCGAGGCATTCTTCCAGCGGCCGGTACTGCAGCGGTTTGCGGCGGGCGCGTTTGAGCCACGCAACATCCTGTCCATCTTCCACCTGCTCCAACAGCTCCACGTAGCTTTCGATGGGCAGAATCACCGACACCGGCTTGCCTTTGCGGGTCACGATTTCAGGTTCAGGCAGGGCAGTTTTCATGGCGGGAAATTAGCAGATTCTACGCCTGGGTGTAAAGCTCGCTTCCTTTTTCGACGAACTCCCGGCTCTTCTCCTCCAGCCCTTTCTTCAACGCCTCTTCCTCCTTCAGGCCCATTTCCGCGGCGTACTTGCGCACGTCCTCGGTGATTTTCATGGAGCAAAAATGCGGGCCGCACATGGAGCAGAAGTGCGCGCTTTTCGCGGACTCGTTCGGCAGCGTGGCGTCGTGGTACGAGCGCGCCTTCTCCGGGTCGAGCGAGAGGTTGAACTGGTCCTCCCAGCGGAATTCAAAGCGCGCTTTGCTCAGCGCGTTGTCGCGGTACTGCGCCGCGGGGTGGCCCTTGGCGAGGTCGGCGGCGTGCGCCGCGATTTTGTACGCCATGACGCCTTCGCGCACGTCGTTCTTGTCCGGCAGGCCGAGGTGCTCCTTCGGCGTGACGTAGCAAAGCATGGCCGTGCCGTGCCAGCCGATGATGGCCGCGCCAATCGCACTGGTGATGTGGTCGTACCCGGGCGCGATGTCAGTCGTCAGCGGCCCGAGGGTGTAGAACGGCGCCTCGTGGCACCACTCGAGCTGCTTGGTCATGTTTTCCGCAATCATGTGCATCGGCACGTGGCCGGGGCCCTCGCACATCACCTGCACGCCATGCGTCCAGGCGCGCGTCGTCAGCTCGCCCTGCGTTTTCAATTCCGCAAACTGCGCGGCGTCGTTCGCGTCGGCGATGGAGCCGGGCCGCAGGCCGTCGCCGATGGAGAACGACACGTCGTACGCGGCCATGATTTCGCAAATGTCGTCCCAGTGCGTGTAGAGGAAATTTTCCTGGTGGTGCGCGAGGCACCACTTGGCGAGGATGGAGCCGCCGCGCGAGACGATGCCCGTCATGCGCCGCGCCGTCAGCGGGATGAACGCCAGCCGCACGCCCGCGTGGATGGTGAAATAATCCACGCCCTGCTCGGCCTGCTCGACCAGCGTGTCGCGGAAAATTTCCCATGTAAGCTCTTCCGCCCGGCCGCCGACTTTCTCCAGCGCCTGGTAAATCGGCACCGTGCCCACGGGCACCGGGCAGTTGCGCAAAATCCACTCACGCGTCTGGTGGATGTTCTTGCCGGTGGACAAATCCATCAGCGTGTCGCCGCCCCATTTCACGGACCAGCGCATCTTTTCCACCTCTTCATCAATCGACGACGCCACCGCGCTGTTGCCGATGTTCGTGTTGATTTTGACGAGAAAATTCCGCCCGATGATCATCGGCTCCAGCTCGGGGTGATTGATGTTCGCGGGGATGATGGCGCGCCCGCGCGCGACCTCGCTGCGCACAAACTCCGGCGTGATCTCGCGCGGAATCGCCGCGCCCAGCGGCTGCCCCGCGTGCTGCACGAGCAGGGAATCCCGCGCGCCGTCGGCCTTCATCTCCACCGCGCGCGCCGCCTGCAATTTCGTGTTCTCGCGAATCGCGATGTATTCCATCTCCGGCGTGATGAGGCCCTTTTTCGCGTAATGCAACTGCGTCACCACCGCGCCCGGCTTCGCGCGCAAGACGGCCCGGCTGCCGCGTTGGAAAACGGCGAGCTTGTTTTTGTTGCTCCGCAAACGCGCCGTGGCCGCATGCGCCTCCGAAAGATAACCGTCGTCCTGCGGGTGGTAGCCGCGGCCGGAAACTTCTTCGACATCACCGCGCTCGTGAATCCACGTCGCCCGCGGCGCCGGCAACCCGCGCTCGACATCGCCGTGAAATTCCGGGTCGCCCCACGGCCCCGACGTGTCGTACACGCGCACCGGCTCGTTCACCTCGAGGGAACCGTCGGGCCGCTTCGTCGGCGACAGCGGAATCTCGCGCAACGGCACCTGCACATCGGCCCGCGAACCCTGGATATACACCCGCCGCGACGGCGGAAAAAGGGGATGAACCCCGGCCTCTCCAGAGTTTGTATTTTGGGGTAGGGGCGTCACGTGCGCCCCATTCGAGGCGGTTGGCGTGGCGTCAAGTGACTGCTGGCTTACCCTCGCTGGATTCGAAGGGTTCACCCTGAGCGAAGTCGAAGGGTTCTGCTCGGCAACGGACGAATCTTGGGCGGTAATGACTTTGACCATAAAAGGTGGCTGCGATTGCACGGCCTGCGCCACCTCGGGGATTTCCGCCACCGCCACGCCGGCCCATGAGGCCCGAACCACGCCGCGATCTTGTTTCCCTCCGGCGGTGCTAACCGCTTCAGGTTCTAAGGGTTCGACGGCGGCGACCGTCCTCTCAGCCCGCGTATCCCCGGGCTCCCCTAACTTTTAGTTAGGAGGTCACGATGAAGGAGGATTTGCCCAGAAGCAAATTAAATTCCTATTTATCGCGCAAACACCAAGCTATAGACCAAAAGCGCCAGTACGAGCACGCTCATCCCCACCTGCAATTTATAACCCTGCCGGCGGAAAAGCACCGCGCTCGCCGCTACCCGCCCGACCGGGATGAGCAGAAACAACGCAATCGCCAGTTGCCCGAGCCCGCGGCCCGACAACTGTTCCTGGTCGAACGCCACAATTCCGCTCAGCGAACGCCAGTCCTCGGGTTCGCCGGTGAATACTTTCACGTGCTCAAACGACACCGGATAGCCGCCGTGACGATACAAAAATACTCCGCAGCCAAACAGCCCCAGCGCCGCCAGCGCGAAAGTCACATACTGCACCGCGTGGCCGATGCCTGATTCCAATCTCCGTCCGGCCGGTGCAGTTGGAGCAGCGGGCGGAGGTGACGCAGCGGATGGCGGCCGGTCGTTCATCTTAAAATTCGTAGCCGAAACATTTGAAAAGCATTTGCACGCCGAGCAAGCCCAGCACGCCGGTGAAAATTTTACGCAACATCGCGACCGGCAGGCGCGGCAGCAGTTGCGCCCCGGCCATGGAGCCCGCCAGCGTGCCCAGCAGCACCGGCATCGTGAGTGCGGGGTCGATGTACCCGCGCTGCAAATACACGCCCGCGCTCGCCGCCGCCGTCACGCCGACCATGAAATTGCTCGTCGCCGTCGAGACCTTGAACGGCAGGCGCATGAAATGATCCATCGCCAGCACTTTCAGCGCGCCGGAGCCGATGCCCAGCAGCCCGGACAAAAATCCCGCCACACTCATCACGCCCAGCCCCGCGGAAACATTTTGCGCGCAATAATGCACGGGCTCGCCGTCGGGCCCGGGATAATCGCCCTCCAGGCCGAGCCGGTGAGCCGCGCCCACGTGCCCCGGCCCGGTTTTGGGCTTGGCGGCGTCGCGCAGGTTCAGCCAGGTGGAATAGAGGAGCGTCAGCGCAAACATGAATTGGAGGCAGCGTCCCGGCAGGAAGGCCACCAGATGTGCCCCCGCCAACGCACACGCCGTGGCCGTCAGTTCCAGGAAAATACCCACGCGCAAATTCGCATAACCGTCGCGCGCATGCGCCGCCGCCGCCCCGCACGAGGTCGCAATCACCGCCACCAGCGACGCGCCCATCGCGTATTGAATATCGATTTTAAAAATCAGCACCAGCAGCGGGATGATGATCATGCCCCCGCCCAGGCCCGTGATCGCGCCCAGCACGCCGCTGAGCAGCGACGCCCCCAGCAGGAGCAAAGTGAAAACAAGCACAGTCACGGTAAGAAAATTTTCGAGAAAAGTTCGCGCAGCAATTGGACCCGGTTCAAGCGATTTCCTTCAGCTTCCGCTCCAAGTCCGTCCGCCGCGCCACCGTCTCCGCGTGGCGCACGGCGATGGAATACGCCGCCGGATCGCCCACGAAAAAGACCTTCTTCCGCCCGCGTGTCAGCGCCGTGTAGAGGAGGTTGCGCTGGAGCATTACGAAGTGCGCCTTCACCAGCGGGATGACCACCACCGGAAATTCGCTGCCTTGCGATTTGTGGATGCTGATGGCGTAGGCTGGCGCGAGGTCCCCCATCGCCGCGCGGTCCAGGTCCAGCACCTCGCCGTCGAACTCCGCCGCAATCGTGCCCGCCGCCGGGTTCACCGCGCGCACGCGCCCCTGGTCGCCGTTAAAAAGTCCCAAGTCATAATTATTGCGCGTTTGCAGCACCTTGTCGCCGACCTGGAACCGCGCCGCGCCCCAGGGCACCCCCTTTGCGCCCGGGTTGAGCGCCGCCTGCAGCGCCACGTTCAAACTCGCGATGCCCGCCACGCCCTTGTGCATCGGCGCGAGGATTTGGACATCCATGATCGGGTCGAGTCCGTACCATTTCGGCAAAAACTCGCGGCACAATTGCGTCACCGCCGCCAGGCAGTCCTCGGCTTCCGGAGCGTGGATGAAATGCACGTCGCCCGCCGGATCGAGCTTCGCAAAATCAGCCACAATCGGCGGCGGAGTGGGGGAGCCGTGCAGCACCCCGTGCGCGAGCGTCACAATGCCGCTGCGCTCGCCCTGCCGGAAAATTTTCTCCAACCGCGTCACCGCCGGCACCTTGCTCTGGATCAGGTCCTTCAACACGTGCCCCGCGCCCACGGACGGGAGCTGGTGCACGTCGCCCACCAGCAGCACATGCGCCTTCGGCGGCACCGCGCGGAACAGCGCCGCCGCCAGCCGCGCATCCAGCATCGACGACTCATCCACCACGATAAAATCACAATCCAGGGGATTCCCTGCGTTTACCGTAAAACGCCCCGCGCTGTGGTCGAATTTCAGCAGCCGGTGAATCGTCACCGCCCGCACCCCCGCGGCCTCGCCCAGCCGTTGCGCGGCCCGGCCCGTCGGCGCGGCCAGCAGCAGCCGGACCTTTTTCGCCCGCAAAATCTCCGCCAGCGCCCGCAAAATCGTCGTCTTGCCCGTGCCCGGCCCGCCCGTGAGGATCGACACCTTCGACACGATGGCCGAGCCCACGCCCGCCGCCTGCTCCGGCGCAAACGCAAATCCCGCGCGGTCCTGCGCCCACGCCACCGCCTTTTCCACCTGAATCGGCGGCAGGGCCGACGGCGCGGCTTTCAGCCGGTGCACGCAATCCGCAATCGCCCGCTCCGCATACTCGTACGGCGGCAGTTGCACCACCTGGTCCGGCAGCGCGCACAACGCCGACGTGTCCAGCAAATGCTTGATCCGCGCCGGCAGCAACGCCGGTTCCACCTCCAGCAAATCCGCCGCTTGCGCCACCAAATCCTCCACCGGCCAGCACGTATGCCCGTCGTCCGCCAGTTCCTCGAGCGTGAACAGCAAGCCCGCATCCAGCCGCGGCGCCGAGTCGTTGCCCAGGCCCAGGTTGCGCGCAATCTTGTCCGCTGTGCGAAAGCCGATGCCCGGAATCTCGCGCGCCACGCGGTACGGGTCCTCCTCCAGCACGCGCCGCGCCCCGTTGCCGTACTGTTTCACCAGCCGCACGCACAACGCATTTGTCACCCCGTACGTCTGCAAAAACATCATCACGTCCCGCTCCGCCTGCTGCGCCTCCCACGCCTCCTTGATCGCCTTTACCCGCCCCGCGCCGATACCCTCCACTTCCCGCAGCCGCGCCGAATGCTCCGAAATCACCCGCAGCGTGTCCGCCCCGAATTTTTCCACGATGCGCAGCGCGTACGTCTTGCCGATGCCCGGCACCAACCCGCTCCCCAGGTATTTGCGAATCCCGTACACCGTCGCCGGCAGGGTGGACTTGAACTCCGCGATCTTGAACTGCGCCCCATGCTGCGGATGCCGCGTCCACGTCCCCGTCAATTCCAGTGTCTCGCCACACTGCACGCCCGGCAACTGCCCCGTGACGACCACCACTGGCTGTCCGTCGCCCGGCCGCAATTCCGCCACGCAATAATGGTTCTCCTCGTTGAAATAAATAAAACGCTCCAGCACGCCGGCGAGGGCATCGGCGGCGGTCGGCGCAGGTTTGGAGGCGGTGGCCAAGGGAAAACGGTTTCCCTGTATTCACCACGAAGAACGCGAAGGACGCGAAGAAAAAAGAAAGTACCTAGCCACGAATGGTCGCGAAAGGACACGAAAAAACGCGGAGGGAGGATTTGGTCTGGAGGTAGGGTCGGACCTCCGGGCCGACCTAGCGTTTGGTTTTCCATGGATTTGAACGGTAGCACCGATTTTAGAAAGAGTGAGAAGTGAGAGGCAAAGGCTGAAACCGCAGATGGCGCGGATAAACGCAGATTTTAAAAGAATCTGCTTAGGTGCTCGCAATGAACTTTATCCATCCACAGTTGCTCGCGAATGGAACAGGCAAAATATCGTGGAAACGATTGACACGTTTAGATGTATCGTATTTCTCAAAGGCAGTCGACCTGTGTTGATACTGTTGACGGTTCATTTTATTCTGTCACAGATCTTATGGGCCAATATGCCCATACCAATAAATAGCAGTTTGATGCCTTTCCTCGCTTTCGCTGCGGGAATTGTTTTACTTTTATATTTCGCCCGTCGGCGCGCATGGTATCTCGCAGTTTGGGTGCCCGCATTTGCCGTATCATGCTTTATAATCTTTTCCCTGTTGGACATCCTTCCAGGGCATGTCAGTTCTGGACCGGAAGCTGGCTTTGTCGCTTTGGAATCGTTTCTCTACGTCCAGACCAAGATTCACCTCGTCGTTCTTTCCGGAATTACAGTTCTTGGAGCATTGATTCTTTGGCCGCGCAAGCAAAGCTGGACTATTGGGGGCGCTTCCGTGGGCCTTTTGTTCACTCTTGCGGGTATATGGGGCTGGAATCAAAGTCGTCTTGATTCTGTTTCTGTAGTTGTACTCGACTCGAACAATAATCCTGTAGCAAATCAAGCAGTCAGCTTTGCTGAATACAAATTTGGCCTAGATAATCCCCGTGGGTCGGTTCGAAGTGACAGTGCGGGAATTGCGCAAATACGACTTCCCAAAGGCGCTCTGTGGTCCGCAACGACGACAACAACTGATGGCACTGTGTGTTCGGTTGAAACCAGAGCGCAAGGTGTCGAACTTGACCAACATCCGAAATATCGTGAAACGGTATGGAAGTGGCATAATCGACAATGGGGATGGAGAACCTCATTTTTTGGAGTCCTTGTGCCGGTGGAAGAACAAGCTCGGCTTGAGTTACGGTTACGGATGGAAAATGAAGTTATTTCACCATGGGTCTTATCGAAAATGCGACAGAAAATTCAAGATCTTAGGAACGGTAAAACTCAGGAATTGGGGCTGACGAAATTATCTCACCCGGGAGAGAAGAGCTATGCCCAAAGACACATTGAGGATTTGTTAAGGCGACTAAAGAGCTCCAATTGAGTCCCGGGTTTATGGTCGTAGCGGCTTGGGGCAAGAACGCTCGATAGATTGCGGCCTGCTTGTTCGCACGGAATTATAGACTTGATAATAGGGTAATAATTGGGTATTATATATTACGCGAAGGCAGGATCATAAACCGAATGTTTCACGGAACGCCGACGACATCCAAACTGTCTCCCGTACTGCAGGGCCCTTATTTCGCATCCGATCGTGGGCCTTCTGCTTTTTTACATTTCATGTATAGATTGCCAAAACTCAGCTCCACCCTCAATCAAGCCTAATCAAGCCCAATCAAGGTGAATCAAGCCTCTCCGTTCCAATTTCGACCGCCAAGCATGAGGACAAGCCCCCAGGTCGGAATTATATCAATCCGGACGAAATGCCCTTTTAGCTTGGTTTCAACCCGCACCTTGTCATCTTGCTCTGCCTATGGTTACCACCGGCGTCACTGCCATCGGCAGCATTGTTTCCGGAATATTCGGACTGCTGTATATTATCTTCTGGATCTGGATGCTGGTAGATTGCCTGACCAACAGCCGGCTCAAGGGCGTCGACAAAATCGTCTGGGTCCTTGTCATAATTTTCATTCAATGCCTTGGCTCGATCCTTTATTTCCTCATTGGTCGGAAAAGATAGGCGAAAAGTTCGCGAACGGTCAGGGTGGGGAGATTCTGTTTCCGTGCAATATTGCCGCACCGGGAATTATAATCTTTGCCCTTGGCATCCGCGGGCGGGCCGCCATCGTCAGGGCCCATGACCGGTGGAATTCTCGTGGGTGCGTTCGGCCTGTTTATCCTGACGATGGTCGTGCTGTCGTTTGTTTTCTGGATTTGGATGATCATCGACTGCGCCAAGAACAACCGCATCGCGGGAGGAGAAAAGGTCGCCTGGCTGTTGGTGATCATCTTCCTGCACTTTCTCGGCGCGCTGATTTATTTTTTCGCCGGACGCCGGAAATAGGAGAGGTAAAGGCATTAGCCCAAGGCGCGTTGAGGGCAGCGCGCCCTACCGGCGTAAACCGGATTGGGGTAGGGCGCGGTGCCCTCACCGCGCCGCTCTTATTCGGCTTTCAAACCATTGAGTCTAACCGTCGGATTTGGATTGATGACGAAACCCGGAAGCCTAAATATACCCGCTTCACCCCTTTACCCCCATGATTACTCCCTCCCCGAAATTCGTTTTCGTCCAATCCCTCGCCCTCGCGGGCCTCGCGCTCGGCGCCGCCTCCTTGCACGCCGACGTCAAGCTCGCCGTGCCGTTCCAGGATCACATGGTCTTGCAGCGGGAAATGAAGGTGCCCGTCTGGGGCACCGCCGACGCCGGGGAAAACATCACCGTCGAATTTGCCGGCCAGAAAAAGACCGCCACCGCCGACGACAAGGGCGCCTGGCGCGTCAACCTCGACGCTCTCACCGCCTCGGCCGAGAGCCGCGCGCTGACCGTCAGCGGCTCGAAGACTGCCGCGCCGCTCAAAGTGGACGACGTCCTCGTGGGCGAAGTTTGGCTCGCCTCGGGCCAGTCCAACATGGTTTTCCCCGTGCAAAAAAGCGGGCCGTATGGCGGCATCGTCGAGCAGGACGCGGAAATTCCCACCGCGAATTATCCCACGTTGCGCATGTTCACCGCGTCGGATACGAAAAACTACCAGCCGCAGACCACCGTGCGCGGCTCCTGGGTGGTGTGCACGCCGGAAACCGTCGGCAGCTTTTCCGCCATCGGCTACCTCTTCGGCCGCGACATTCAAAAAGTCCTCAAAGTCCCCGTCGGCATTTTGACCTCGGCCTCCGGCGCGAGCTGCGCGGAAGCCTGGATCTCGCGCGAGACCATGGCCGGCGATCCCCAGTTGAAGCCCTACCTCGATTTGTTGGATGCCTCGATGTCTTATTATACGAAGGCGATGGCCGACGCTGCCGCCAAGGCCGCGGCGAATCCGCCGCCCGCCGCGACCCCCGCTCCGGCTGCACCGGCGGATGCCACGGCAGCCACTCCTCCCGCCGCCGGTGCGCGGGGTGGTCGGGGTGGACGCGGAGGCCGTGGTGGTCCCGCCTTGCCGCCGGAAGTGGTGGCTGGCGCGCCCTTGCACCCGACGCCAATTAACAAACCGCGCACGGCCGTCAATAATTTGAGTAACCCGCAAAGCGACCAGCATTTTGCCACCGTGCTCTTCAACGGCATGATCAATCCGCTCGTGCCCTACGCCATGCGCGGCGCGATCTGGTACCAGGGCGAGTCCATCGCCGGCGGCACGCCCGGCTTGAATCTTTACGGTCACATCATGCAAGCGTTGGTGAAAGACTGGCGCGGCCGCTGGGGCGAAGGCAATTTCCCCTTTTATCTCGTGCAACTGCCCGGCCAGGAAAACATCAGCAACAACCCGATTATTCGCGAGCAGCAGCAGACCGTTCTCGCCCTGCCCAACACCGGCATGGCCGTGACCATTGACACCGGCGAAGCGCGCAACGTGCACCCCGTCAACAAGACCCCGACCGGCGACCGTCTCGCCCGTCTCGCGCTCGCCAATGTTTACGGCCAGAAAATTGAATTCTCCGGCCCCATCTACGACTCGCTGAAAGTCGAAGGCAGCGCCGCCCGCATTAAATTCACCCACGGCGCCGGGCTGATGGCCAAGGGCGACACGCTCAAGGGCTTTCAAATCGCCGGGGCCGATCAGAAATTTGTGGACGCCGTGGCGAAAATTGACGGCGACACCGTCGTCGTCAGCAGCCCCGATGTCGCCACGCCGGTGGCGGTGCGTTACGCTTGGGCCAACTTCCCCGAAGGCATGGGCGTGAATCTCTATAATAAGGACGACCTGCCCGCCGCGCCCTTCCGCACCGACAAATGGGATTATCCCATCGCCGGCATCGTGGAGAACTAAGTGTGGATTGAAGGTTTGAAATTAAAAATTCAAGACGCCGAGGCTGCCGCCAGCCCGAAGGTCGCTACGCCGAGGTCCACCAGGTTCGCAAACACTGCGTCCGGGGGCGGCTGGTGGGCGCGAAGTTGCTCAATCGTATGGCTGCCGGTGGCGACCATGCGGCAGTGCATTTTCACCGACGCCGCGGCGTCAATGTCGAACGGCGAATCGCCGATGAGCAACGCGCGGTCCGCCGGCACCTGCAATTCATTGAGAATGTGCTGCGTGAATTCCGGCATCGGCTTGCGCCACGGCGTGTCCTTGGTGCCAAGGACGAGTTCGAGCCAGGGCAGCCAGCCGAGGTGGTTGAGGACCGCCCGCGCGGCCTCGCCGGTCTTGTTGGTCAGGACCGCCTGCCGCATGCCCCGCGCGTGCAACTCCCGCAACAGCCACGCCGCGCCCGCCATCGGATGCAGGTCGTCGAACATGATTTCCGCCAGCCGCTGGTGAAACAGCGGAATCGCTCGTGGCGCCAGCTCCGGGCCGATCAACCGGCTTAAGGTCACCTCGATGGAGCCGCCGACCGTGGCGCGGACTTTCGCATAGGGAGAAAGCGGTTGGCCGAGCTGTTTTTCGGCAAAATTGATGGCCTTGTGGATGGCCGTGAAGTGGTCCACCAGCGTGCCGTCGAGGTCGTACAGCACCGCGAGATAGGGCGGGGACGTGGTTTTGAGGTTGATAGAAGGGGCGCCGGGTTGCATTTTCTCGACTACGCGCCATCGTGGCGTGGTTTTCAAGGCCGAACCGCTCTTATGTCCAACGCGCTTGCCGCCCCGCCTGAAGAGATTGCTGCGATCGAAGTGACGCGGAAAGGCGGGACGATGCGGCTCGTGTTCACCGGCACGTGGACCATCCACCAGGAAAAGCTTCCGTCCGCCGCGGTCGTGCGCAAGGAATTTTCCGAGGGCACGCCGCCGGTGGTGCTGTCTTTCGATTTGTCCGCGGTCAAGAATTTCGATTCGTCCCTCGTCACTTATTTGCTGAAATGTTACGACTTGTGCCACGTCACGCAGACGCGGTTTGACTTGGACAGCCTGCCGGACGGCGCGCGCAAACTGCTCAAGCTCGCCACGGCCGTGCCCGAGACGACCGACGCCCGCGGCGGCGGCCAGCGCCGGCACGGTCTTTTCGCGTGGGTCGGCGGTGAGTCGCTGGAAGTGGTGGACGAGGCGAAGGAGATCTTCCAGTTCATCGGCGAATGCACGATTGCGACCTTCCGGTTTTTCACCGGACGGGCGCGCTACCGGTGGTCCGACGTGTGGCTGTACATGCAGCAATGCGGCTCGGATGCTCTCCCGATCGTGTCGCTGATCAGTTTTCTCGTGGGCGTGATTCTGGCGTACGTGGGCTCGATCACCTTGCGCCAGTACGGCGGCATGATTTTCATCGCCAACCTCGTCGGCCTCGCGATGGTGCGCGAAATGGGCGCGCTGATGAGCGGCATCATCATGAGCGGGCGCACCGGCGCTGCCTTCGCCGCGCAATTGGGCACGATGAAAGTGTCCGAGGAAACGGCGGCGCTGCGCACGCTCGGCCTGTCCCCCGCGGAATTTCTCGTGCTTCCGCGCATGATCGCGCTGTTTGTGATGTTTCCCCTGCTGACGCTCTATGCGGACTTCATCGGCATTCTCGGCGGCCTGCTGGTCGGCTTGTCCATGGATTTGTCCTACGACCAATTCATGAACCAGTTGATGAATGCGGTGGACCTCACCAATTTTTCCGTGGGCATGATCAAGAGCTTTGTCTTCGGCCTGATAGTGGCGGTCACGGGCTGCCTGCGCGGGATGCAATGCGGCAACAGTTCCGCCGCGGTCGGCCTGGCCACGACCCGCGCGGTGGTCTCCAGCATCACCTGCATGATCATTGCCGACGCCATTTTTGCGGTCATCTTCAACACGCTGAACATGTAGCCATGCCCGCCGCCGACGCTCCCCCTCACATTTCGGTCCGGGACCTGACCATGGCCTACGGCTCGTTCGTGGTCATGCACGATTTGAATTTTGAAATCAAACGGGGCGAGGTTTTCGTGATCATGGGCGGTTCGGGCTGCGGCAAGAGCACGCTGTTGCGGCACCTCATCGGCCTGCAACGCCCGGCCAAGGGCAAGGTCTTTTACGATAACGAGGATTTCACGGACGCGCCCGAGGAAAAGCGCCTGAAGATGCTGCAAAAATTCGGCGTCATGTATCAGGGCGGGGCGCTGTGGAGTTCGCTCACGCTGGCGGAAAACGTCGCCCTGCCGCTCGAGGAATTCACGGACCTCAAGGAGAGCACCGTGCGCGACATCGTTTCGCTCAAGCTCGCGCTGGTGGGCCTGCGGGGCTTCGAGGAATTTTATCCGGCGGAAATTTCCGGCGGCATGTGCAAACGCGCCAGCCTGGCCCGCGCCATGGCGCTCGACCCGGAAATCCTGTTTTTCGACGAGCCTTCCGCGGGCCTCGACCCCGTCAGCGCCCGGCGGCTGGACGAGCTCATCCTGCAATTGCGCGACTCCCTCGGCACGACCGTGGTGGTCGTCACCCACGAACTCGCGAGCATTTTTGCCATCGCCGACCGCGCCATCTTCCTCGACGTTTCCACCCGGACCACCGGCGGCCTGGGCGACCCCAAGGACATGCGCCTGCACAGTCCCAATGAAAACCTGCGTATTTTTCTCAACCGCGGCGTGGCGGGCGTTACGGCCGCGCTCGACCCCGCCACCGGCGCCGCGCCGCTGCCGGCTTGACCGCCTCCGGCCGCAATTAATTTTATCGCCCTGAGCCCAACTCCGCACAACATAACCGCAGCATGAGCGCGCGCGCCAATCCCACCGCCATCGGCATTTTCGTGACCGGCGCGACGGCGTTGGCCGTGCTCGCGTTGCTGGTGTTTGGCAGCGGCCGGATTTTCCGCCGCCAGGAAACGTTCATCATTTATTTCAACGAGTCGGTGAACAATCTCTCGGACGGCTCGCCGGTGAAGTTCAAGGGCGTCCAAATTGGCCAGGTCCGGCGCATCACGCTGCGTTACAATCAGGCCACGGACAGTTCCTCCGTGCCGGTGTTGATTGACATCGACCTCTCCCGTCTGCGCAACAACCTCGGCGTCGAAATCAATCTGGCCGACGAGCAGGTGTTTGACGAACAGGTGCGCCTCGGCTTGCGGGCGAAATTGCAGATGCAGAGCCTGCTCACCGGCCTGCTCTACATCGACCTCGATATTTACGATGAATTGAAGGACAAGGTGCCGCCGGCCATTCAGGAGGTGAAGGATTATAAGGAAATCCCCGCGCTGCCTTCCGGCCTCACGGAAACCATGAAGGCCCTGAATACCGCCCTGCAAAACATCAGCCAGGTGGACCTCAAGGGCATCAGCGACAAGATTTCCGACCTCCTCACCAACCTCAATTCCGGGGTCAAGGATATCGATTTCAAGGGCATCAGCGACTCGCTCACCTCCGCGCTCAAGAATCTTAACGACCTGCTGGCGGACCCGAAAATCCAGGAACTGTTGGCCCAGGCGAACAGCACGCTCAAGAGTTTCCAGGACTTGTCGCAAAACGCCAACCAGCAGTTGCAGCCCATCAGTTCCGAAGTCCAACTCACCATGCAGCGCGCGCGCCAGACACTCGACCAGGCCGATGCCACGCTCAACACCATCAAGCAGATGCTGGAGCCGCAATCGCCGTTGCGCTTCGAATTGGATCAAACGCTCGAACAGGTTTCTGGCGCGGGTCGCTCCATTCGTGTGCTGTCCGACTATTTGGAACGCAATCCGCAGGCCCTTCTCTTTGGCAAGCCGGGTCAATCGGACCCAGCCTCCACCACCGCACCCGCCGCAGCCCCGGGCACCGCCACGCCCGCCAGCGCGCCCCGCGCCGGGCGCTAGGTTCCTGCTCAACTCCCTTTCCTCATGAAACGCCGCGCCCTTGTTCTCTTTGCCGCCGTGCTGGCCGCTGCCGGTTTGGTGGGTTGCAGCACTTTGTTTTCCTCGAAAAAGGACCCGTCGAAATTTTATGTGCTCACGCCGGTGCCGGCGGACACCGCGCCCGTCGCGCCCGTGTTGCCCGACATCGCCCTTGGCGTATTCAGCCCGGAGTTCCCCCAGTACCTCGACCGTCCGCAGTTGGTCACGCGCATCGGCAGCAACCAGCGCCAAATCAACGAATATCAACGCTGGTCGGAGCCCGTGCAGTCCGGCTTTGCCCGCGTGTTGACGGAAGACCTCGGCACGCTGGCCGGCACGAACAAGATTGCGACGTTCCCCCTCGTGCGTGTCTTCGACCACGAATTTGAAATCTACACGCAGATTTATCAATTTGACGGGGCCTTGGGCGGCGAGGCCACCCTGCGCGTGCGCTGGCGCATCACGGGCTCCAATGGCAAGCCGAATTTCGTCGTGCGCGACGCGACTTATAACGCGCCCGTGGCGGCCCAAGCCGACCCTTATGCCGGTTACGTCGCCACCCTGAGCCAATTGATCGGTAGCATGGCCAGGGAGATTGTCGCCGCCCTGCCCGAGGCTCGCGCCGCCGAGACCAAAGAGGCCACGGACAAAGCCCAGGCCGGTGACGATAAGGCGAAGGCCGACGCCGCGGCCACCGCAGTGACTCCCGCGCCCGCCAGCCCCTAAGCGCATTTTCTTTCGTCCCGCTTGCTTTACCCCTGTGTCATGAGCGGCCGCCGAGTTTTCCTTTTTGCGGTCGTGGGGGTGACCTTGGGTTGGAGCGGTTGCACGAACCCGCCTGCCATTAGCTCGGGTGACCCGAAACCGGTGCTGACAGAATACCCGCTGGGCCTTGCCTATGCGGGCACCGAAATCAACGCCACGATTTTCCGCATCCAGTCCGTCGCCAGCGACGCCCAGCACCAGTTCGCGGCGTATTATGCTCCCGACGGTCACATCGTCCTTGCGCGGCGGACGCTCCCCCAGGGCTCGTGGGACTTGCGTATGCTGGATATCGTGGGTGACTTGCGCGACGCGCATGACGATGTGGTGCTCGGTCTTTCGCCGGACGCGCGCCTGCATCTTGCCTACGACCACCACAACCAGCCGCTGCATTACCGTCACACTGAAAACCTCGATCCGTGGTGGACTTTCGATCCACCCGGGCCGATGACGGGCCAGCGTGAAGCGCATGTGACGTATCCGACGTTCGTCAACACGACGGGCGGCAATCTCCTCTTTTTTTACCGCGACGGCCAAAGCGGCAATGGCGCGCTGTGCGTGGACGCCTACGACGCCACGGCGCACGCCTGGCGCGTGGTGCAATCGCCGTTGCTGGACGGCTTGACGCTCAGCAGCCCGTATTGGTGCCGGCCCGAGGCCAGCGCCGATGGCGTTTTGCATCTCGCCTGGTGCTGGCGCGATTCCTCGAACGCCTCCACCAATCACGACATCTGCTACATCCGCTCGCGCGACGGTGGCGCGTCGTGGGAAAACAGCGCGGGCGAAAAATTGGCCCTGCCCGTCACGCCCGCCACCGCCAACGTCGTCGTGCGGGTGATCCCCAAAGGCAGCAGCCTGATCAATCAATGCGCGCTCGCCACCGATGCGCAGGGCCATCCGCACATCGCCTACTATGCCGACGGCGCGAACGGCGTGCCCCAATATTTTCATCTTTGGTTCGACGGGCAAAAGTGGGCCGCGCAGGAGGTGAGCCACCGCACGCTGGATTTCAGCGTGGGCGGGCAGGGGACTTTAAAGCTGCCCATGTCGCGTCCCGAAATCGCGGTCAGCAAAAGCGGCGCCGTTTTTATGATCACGCGTGACGACGAATTTGGCGGCGGCGTGCGCTTGTACACGGCCCGGCCGCCGTATGCGCAGTGGTCGGCGCTCGACCTGCTGCCCGGTCCGCTCGGCGAATGGGAACCCAGTTACGACCTGCAACGCTGGCGGCGCGACGGCGTACTCTCGCTCTTCGTCCTTCCCGTCAAACAAGGTGACCACGAAAACGTGACCGATTATCCTCCGCAAATCGCGAAGGTGGTGGAGATGGCAGGGCTGGAATAGGATGATGGCGTAAGGGCGGCGATGAGCAATAAATGCAGTGCGTATTTTCAGGCCTCATTGTTCATCAGTCCAGTCATTCTTAAAATACCAATGCCCATCGATTTTGATAAAGATAGCGACTATATGCGGTCGGTCGTTGTTTTGCGCCTGCTCCTCGGGCCTCATGTACGGTATGCTAGGACTTCCGACTAAGTCACTGGGTATTGCACCATGAAAAGTGGCTTTGTCACCAGTGGCGTTAATCGTCGGAGTGAGCGTCGCGATGTATTCATACATCTGCGCCGAGTGCTCAAGTTCCTGTTGATATTCTGGAATTTCCCTGTATCTGGCCTCATCCGCTTGTCGGATGGGTATTTCCTTAGGAGTGAAAAGAGCGGATTGTGCGGGGGGCAAATAAACCAATTCGGCTCCAAAAATCCCCTGCTCACGGATGGTTCGGGCCACTCCGAGAACGGCTGCCTTCGCCTCGGCTTGAGCTATCGATACGGCCTCTGCTGAATCATCCTTTACTGCTTCGGCTGCATTATCTGCCTGGGTCGGAGCCTCGACCGACTCAGCTTGCGTTATTGCCGGGGCCGTGGGCATGGCCACCCGACTCGGCTGCACGACGACCTTGGGTGCCGAAGTCTCATTGTCAGAGGTGATTATCACCGTGGCGGACGCGGTATAATCCGGCGTGCGCGTAAATAGCCAAAAGACCGCCCCAACCACGAGGACAACCAGGAAGAGGGCCACACGTTGGAATTCTTCGGACTTCATCCGGGGTAACAGAATTGCGAGAATTTATCTCAAATTCAATTTCAGACGAGATTATCTAGGGCCGTCGCAAGCGACGCCCCTACGGTCCACAAAAAAGCCCGTCGTGAAAATCGTAGGGGCGCCGCTTGCGGCGACCCACTTTAACGAAATTGAGTTGGGCTCGTGTAAATTAACCCCAACAAACACGGAAAGCACGGACAAAAAAAGTCCGCCCGGAAAGGGCGGACTTTTTCTTCGCACACGCGGAGGCTTAAAGCCGTAGTCGCCTTAAGGCACCAAGTTCGGAATCGTCACGCTAGGGCCGGCGAAGGTCTGCGGCATTTGCGTGGTGAGGCCGTTCTTGATATCGACCGCACTCGCCTTGATTTCGAGCGTGGCGGGAGTCAACCCGTCGCGGGTGGCCTTGAGCGTGATGGTGCCGGGCGTGAGCGTCGAGCGGATCGCCACGCGATTGATGCCGCACTCGGTGTCGAGGTAGAGATTATTCGTCGTATTGAGCTTCGCGGCATTGAAACCGCCGCGCCAAATGGCCGGCCCGTCCACCGCGAAATCCACGCGCGCCTCGTCCGTCGGGCACCGGCGGCCCTGGGCGTCCACGACTTCGAAGTCCACCAAGGCCACGTCGCTGCCGTCGGCCTGCAAGCCTTGCGGGCCGGTGTGGAGCGTGAGGCGAATGGCCTTCGGCTCGCCCGCGGTCTGGATTTCCTGCTGGGCGACGACTTTGCCGGCCTTGGTGGCGACAGCCTTGATGCTGCCCGGTTGGAAGGCGATGTCCGGGAACGCATAAACATAACCCGTGTAGCCAACCGTGCGGTTGTTGAACGGATCCACGAAGACGCAGGCCTGTTTTTGCACGCCCTGGGATTTCCCATTCACGAACAGTTCGACCTGGTCGCACAACGTCGCGGCGACGTACATCGTCTTCTTCGTGTCGGCCGGATAATTCCAGTGCCCGATGATGTGGATATCGGGCTGGTCGTTTTGCATGACGCGGGAGACGAAATACGCCGACTTCGGCAGGCGCATGCCATCGACTTTGCCGCTGACGCGCAGGACGTAGCTGCCCTGCTGGCGGCCGTCGGCGTCGGAGTCTGTAAAGTAAATCGAGCAGTAGGCCGACCACTTGGAATGGGCCGGATCGGGATTATCGATGCGGTTCAAAACGTACTCGGCGTAGCGGTTGGCCGCGGCGACGGCAAACGTCTCGGAATTCCAGTGCCAGGAGTCCACCGGCCGGCCATCGCCGCCCGTGCCTTCTTTGGGCTTGAAGCCGAAATGCGGGGGCGAGAATTGGTCCCAGACGTTGCGCCCGGCTTCGTCGCGGAAATCCTCCGTTTCCACCAAAGGGGCCTTGTCGCGGCGCTCGACGCTGTAGCCGCGGAAAATCTGGCCGGGCTGCGTGATAGCATCGGTCTGCGGCGCCTGGCCGATCATGACGCCAAAGTATTCGGACGGCGCGGTCAGGGCGGTGTTGGCGGCCGAATCGTCATTGTCGCGGGTGCCCATGACGCGCCCGCCGTGCGGGTCGATTTCCTTGCGCAAGGCCACCATCTGCTCCATCTGCGCCGGGGTCACGATGGTGTTGCCCGCTTCCCAGAAAAGCGTGCTCGGGCTGTTGCGGAACAAAATCATGGCCGCGCGCATGGCCTCCACGCGCTGGTCCCATTGCCGCCCTTCGACGAGGCGTTCCTTGTCGCCGGCAGGGCAGACTTGGACGATGCCCAGGCGATCACACGCGGCAGAGTCGGCCATTTGCGGCGTCACGTGCATCCAGCGCATGTAATTGGCGTTGCTCGCGCGCACCATGGCGAGGGTGAAGTAGTGCATCCAATCAGGATAGGCGCCGCCGAGGCCGGCCCAGTCGTCCGCCGAGCGCAAGGCATAACCAGTGAGCCAGACAAAGTGGCCGTTTATCCAAACGCCGCCGGTGCCCGCCCCGCCCTTGAACTCCGTCTGGCGAAAGCCGGTCGTCGTGTCGCAAACATCCACGATTTTGCCATTCACGCTGAGCATGGTGTAGACGTGATAAAGGTACGGGTCTTTCAGGTCCCAGAAATGCGCGTCTGCCAGCAGGCCGGAGGCATTGAAAACTTCGGATTCGCCGGCGACGAGGTCGGAGGTATTGCCCTCGAGTTTGGCGCGCACCTGGCCATTCGCGTCCACCACTACTGCGGAAAGCGTGATGGCGGCATAGTCGTCGGTCTCGTTGATGACCTGGGCCTCGACCTTCACGGTCGCGGTCTTTTTGGCCAGGTCGATGGCGTCGGGATAAACGTAAACGCCGGTGGTCTTGAGATTTTCGTAAAGCGGGAGAGTCTGGTAGATTTTGCCCGCCACAATCAGGTGCGAGTCGCGATTGAGCCCGCCGAAATTCGGATTGAAGTCCTTGGCATTCCACTCGAAGTTGGCGCCGGTGGCCTCCTCTTTGTAGCCGGGACTGTTGTCCACCTTCACCGCGAGCACGTTGTCCTGCCCGCCAAACTTCACGTACTTGGTCAGGTCGAGGCCCAGGGCGGTGACGCCGTTTTCATACAGGCCGACGGGCTGACCGTTGAGGAAGAAGCGGCCGGCCTGGCGCATGCCGTCAAACGTCACGAACACCTTTTGGCCGTCGGCGCTGGCGGGCAGCTTGAAATGTTTGCGATACCAGCCGACGCCGTTGGCCTCGCCGCGGTCGCCGCCGCTGTGGCTGATGTAATTGCGGTAGCTGTCCACGTCGTTCCAGGTGTGCGGCAGGCTGACCGTCTTCCAGGCCGAGTCGTCAAACGCCGGCTGTTCGGCGCCCGACACGTCGCCAAAGACAAACTTCCAGTCCGGATTGAAGTTGTAAGTCGCGCGCGCGGTGGCGGGCGGCGTGAATTTTTCGGGCGCCGCGGCGGCGGCAGCCTGCGCGTGGGGCAGGGCCGCCGTCCACAGGACGGCCGCGGAGAAGAGACACAGGGTGGTGCGGGAGGAGATCATGGAAACAGGAGGAGAACCGGGGATTGAAAAAAAGACAGCGAACCCATTCGCAGGAACGGGCCCATGCCAAGGTGGGAGAGGGGACTTTGCTAAAAAGTACACAATTCCGCCCTTGCGCACAAGAGCCTAGATGCGTAAATCTTGGACACTTTTGCGCAAACCCGTTTTGCCCCGTGCCGCCTTCCCTCCCCAGCCCAACCCCGCGGCGCATCGCCCTGGCCTTTCCGTACGGCCGGGCGTTCGTCGAAAAAGTGGTGGAAGGCATCCTGGCCTACGCGCGTCGGCGGGCGAACTGGACCATCATGCGCTTTCCCGAGCGGCTGAGCCCATCACTCGATTGGTTGCAGGGCTGGCGGGGCGACGGCGCCTTCGTCATCATCTCCACGCCCGAGGACGCCCGCCTGGCGCGCTCGCTGGCCATTCCGGTGGTGAATATCACGGCCTATTTTTCAGAGCCGGGCGTGACGACCGTCACCGCCGACCACCGGGAAATCGGCCGGCAGGCGGCCCGGCATTTATTGGAGCGGCGCTTTAAGAAATTCGGCTATTATGGCTCGCGGGATTTGTTCTTCAGCCAGTTGCGGCGCGACGGCTTCGTCTCCACCATCCGCGCGCAGGGCGGCAGTTGCGCGGTGCTGGAGGTGTCCTCGGTGGTGGCCAGCGGACGCGTGTGGACGCGCCAGCAATTGCAGCTCGAGCATTGGCTGCGCACGTTGAAACTGCCGGTCGCCATTATGGCCAGCACGGACTTGCGCGCCGACATGTTGCTCGAAACGTGCCGCCAGCTCGGCCTGCGCGTGCCCGACGATGTGGCGGTCATCGGCGTGGACAACGACCCGGTGATTGTCAGCCACGCGCATCCGCCGCTGAGCAGCGTGGCCCGCGATGACGAACGGGCCGGCGAACTGGCCGCGCAAATTCTGGATCAATTGATGGCGGGCGGGCGTGACCGCCAGAAGCTGGTGCTCGTGCCGCCGGCCGGCGTCGTGGTCCGGCAATCCACTGAAACGTTGGCCGTGGAAGACCCGCAACTGGCGAGCCTGGTGCAATTCATCCGCAGCCGGGTCGGCGAAAAATTCGGCGTCGAGCGACTGCTGGAGTTGGTGCCGTGGTCGCGCCGGACGCTCGAGAATCGTTTTCGCCAGCAGTTGGGCGCGTCGCCCTCAGCGGTCATCAACCGCTGGCGGGTGGAACACGCGCGCCGCCGCCTTGAAGCCGATGCGAAAATCCCGCTGGCGACGGTGGCCGCGGCCTGCGGCTTCAGCGACCTCCGCCACTTTCGCCTCGTCTTCCGCCGCGTGCAAAAGCAAACGCCGGCGGAGTACCGGAAGGGGTTGTTAAAACGATAGTCGGAAAAATTCGCAAGATTCCGAAGAGTCTCGTGGACTTAACTGCTTACTTTGCTGTCGAGGGCTCCAATCTCGCAAGCTCGGATTGAGCCATGTAGTATTCGTCAGCTTCTTTTGGCCCGGCAGCCATGGATTTGTGAAAGAATTCGCGTGCACCCGCTGAATCTCCGTTGAGCAGGTGCATCATGCCGACAAGGTAATAGGCTTCGCAGGCCTGGTTGGGATTAGATTTATCAGGAGCCTCGGCCAAGGTCTTAAGGAAAGCCGTTTCACTGAGATCGCCCGAGGCATATTGGCCCATCGCCTTATCCCAGGGATCGCTCCACGTAGCCACAGTTTTGCCAAAATCTTCCGGCGGAAGACCGAGGCGGCGTTGGAGCAATTGGCGATAAATGCTCACCAAGTGTGCGTCAATGGGCTCCTTGAAAATAGCCATGTCATAATCCGCCACCGCGCCGGTGAAATCGCCGACAATTTGCCTGGACACGCCCCGGCCGCGGAGCGCCATGGCCGGTCGTGCAGTGCGAATCCAATCAAGGTTGAGATCAATGGCCCGTGTGTAATCGGCGATGGCGAGAGTCTGTTCACCCATCTGCCTTTCCATCTCCGCCCGGCCGAAATAAGCCTCCCGGTTCGTCGGATTGAGGGCAAGAGCCCGCGCAAAATCGGCGTTGGCGCCCGCATAGTCATGCGCCACGGCCTTCAATTCCGCCTCCCCAAGGAGGATAGAATCCATGCCCACTTTCACACTATCATCAACCCTCCAGTTCAATGGGAGGTGCACTGCCGGATCGGTCGGTCGATGGGGGCGAAAGTACGCGTATCCCTCCTTATTATCTACAATCATATCCACATAATATAACGCATCCATACCAACAAAGCCGATCTGATTCTCCGAAAGAGACCTAGTGTAATCCGTTGCCGGTGATAGGCCCACGTTAAAGACAGTGAGCGCGCCGATGTGCACTTCATCCGCGAGCACGTACTCATCCATTACTTTACCCTCACCAATGGTGAAGTAACTGGAAGTTGCTGGCTTCACCTCGGGGTGCGCCGCGCGCCATGCTTGGTATTGGGCAGGCGGAATGGAGACCCCACCCCCGCCGGTATCAATGGGAATGGTGCCGATTTGCCCGTCAGGCAAGGGCATTTCCACGACCAGTACCCGATCAGGATAAATTTTTAATTTCAACCAGCTAGACATATCCTCTGGCAAACTTTTCAGGCTGCTGACGACTTGTCGCGCGGAATCAAAAGAAAGAATACTATTGCTCTCCCGAACATCCGGCCAGGGAACGATGGCATCCATATTCCAACTATCTGTCGGTGAAGTACGGGCGCCAAGCACCGCGAGTTCCGCAGTAAACGTCTCTGCGCCCAGCTTGATGGGGGTCGGCTCCGTCAACCACGCATCCAGTTCTCGTTCTTGAATCTCTGCCGCTGAATTTGATGCCGGCTTCAATTCCGCCTTATGCGCGCCCCGGGGAGTCAGCATAAATACCTTGAAGCCTGAATCCAAAAAAATTGCCATGGGGTGTCCATTGATCATGGCGCCGGGAAAAGTCGGATGAGGATCCGGGACGGGCTTCGCCGGCGGTGGCGACGGTTTTTCAACGGAAGCGCATGAAGTAAAAAGCAATGCCGCACCGGCCATTGCGAGCACGCAACCTGAAGGGAAAATAGACTTGGTTTGCATGGGAATAGGGGCGGTGGATCCTCCGTTCGCCTTGCTAAGTATTATACCTGCGACAATGTGATCACGGTTTCGCCGCCGGCAGCGGCGCGAGCTTCACGTTGCGCAGTTCAAACGGATAGCCTTCGAGTTGAAATCCAATTTTGCCGGAGGAGGGCACGCAGCCCGTCAGTTTGTTTTGCGTCACGCCGTTGATGGAAATTTCCAGTGTGTCGCCGCGCACGGTCACGTCGGCGGTGTTCCATTCGCCGAGGGGCTTTTCGCTGGCGTCGGCTTTGCGGGCGAGCGTGGAGCTGGGGGAATTGGCGGTGCCGGCGGTGGTGGGGGTTTCGGCAAATTTGGCCGGACCCATGTTGAGGACATCGCCGGCGCGCTGCACCTTCAGTTGCACTTGAAAGGAAGTGGGCCACAGCGCCTGCTGCACCGGGCCGGAGGAAAGGTTGATGAGAATGCCCCCATTAGTGCTAGGATTGGGCTTGGAGTCGGTCCAGCGCCATTCGGTGTGCAGGGTATAGTTGGCATAAGCGGTGGTAGTGCTCAAGTAGCCGTTGGGCTTGCCAGTCACGGCAATGACGCCGTCCTTAACCGTGCAAACCGACGTGATGTCCGCGGGCGTGCCGGCGACGTATTCCCAGCCGGCAAAATCCTTGCTATTGAAAAGATCGCTGGGTTTGGTCGGTGTAACGGGGGCCAGAACGGCCGGAGTGGCTGCGGGAGTGGGCGATGCCGGTGCGATCGGAGTCGTTTCCGCGGCGTTCAAGCCAAGGCTGGACGACAGTAAGCAGGCACAGAGAAGGGTGGGGTAACGCATCTCGCGAGCTTGACACTGCGAAGGGCATACGGAAACAAAAATATCGGCTCGGGGCTGGAGCTTGCAGGACGCTTTAAATTGTAACTCAGCTTGAACCGATAAGTCCTTGACCGAGCAAGCGGGCAATATACTCTGCCTTGGCTCGCCTCATTAACCTCCAATTACTACCCCCCATGCCCAATCAAGATCCGCTCGTCACCCACATCAAGGACACCACCGCCAATCCCGCGCCCCTGGGCTTGCTCGCCTTCGGGATGACCACCGTGTTGTTGAATTTGCACAACGCGGGTTACTTCGGCCTTAACAGCATGATTCTCGCCATGGGGATTTTTTATGGCGGCCTGGCCCAAGTCATCGCCGGGGTTTTGGAATGGAAAAAGAATAATACCTTCGGGACCACGGCCTTTACTTCCTATGGATTTTTTTGGCTCACCTTGGTGGGCCTGATTGTCATGCCCAAGCTCGGCTGGACGGAGGCTCCCGATGGCAACGGCTTTGGTTCCTACCTCGCCCTGTGGGGGCTCTTCACGGGCGTCTTGTTCATCGGAACCCTGCGCTTGAGCCGCGCGCTGCAAGTGGTCTTCGGTTCCCTGACGATTTTGTTTTTCCTGCTGGCCTACGAAAAATTTCAAAGCCCGGGCGAAGGCTTTGGTCACTTCACGGGTTACGAGGGCATCTTCTGCGGTCTGGCCGCGATGTACACCGGCCTGGCCCAGGTCTTGAATGAAATTTACGGCAAAACAGTTTTGCCGCTAGGCTTGGTGAAAAAGTAAGTCCGCGCGACTCTTCCAGACATGAAAAAGCCGTGACGTAAAACGTCACGGCTTGATCAAGGTGGAGGCACACCGCATCGTGCGCCTCCACCCCGCGGGGTCCTTGGTTGGGGTTTACCGCACGTCGATGCGGCGCGGTTTGACCTCTTCGGCCTTCGGCAGGCGCAGACGCAGCACGCCGTCAGTGACGGTGGCGTCAATCTTCGCCTCATCCACAGGCACGTTGAGTTGCAATTCCAGGCGGAAGTCATCCGCCGGGATTTCCTGGCGCACGGGGCGCCAGGCGGACGGAGTGGAGGTGGTGCGCTTGGCCGTAATGGCCAGCACGTCTTCCTCCAACTCGAGGGTGACGCCCGCGCGATCCACCCCGGGCACAAAGACCTCGACACCAAAGGCGTCGGCAGTCTCGTTCACGGAGTAGGCGGGGCGTCGGTACGCGGTGCGGGCTTCGGTCGCCGTGGTTTCGGTGGCGGTCGGGGTTTCGCACGCGCAAGTGTTGTTTTCGCAGGACATGGTGATGATCTCCTTATGGGTTGGTTGAGTTGCTAATTGGATGAGTGGGCGCGATCGCGGCGTTTAGTTGACGGTGATGCGACGGGCCTTGCGGGCCTCGGGCTTCGGGAGCGTCAGGGTCAAAACGCCGTTCTCGTAGGCGGCGGTAATCGTTGCTGCGTCCACGCCTTCGGGCACGGACACGCGGCGGGAGAATTCCGCGGTGGATTCGCCGGTGTCGGTTTTCACCGCACGTCGGCCAGAGACGGTCAGAACCGCGTTTTCCAGTTCGACCGCAACGTCTTCTTTCTTCACGCCGGGCAATTCGACTTTGACGTAGAAATGGCCGTCGTCCTCATAGAGGTCGGCTGCCGGAGAACCGGCCCAGGGCGCGGAACCGAGCAGGTGGTCAAACACGCCGCCCAGTCGCGAGAAGGCCGGGAAGGCCGTCCCGAAGGCACAATTGAAATCGCCCAAGGTGGGCAGGTTCGGTGATTCGTAACGAATGAGTTTCATAGCTTGATTCCTTTGAGTTGGTTGAGAAGTGGGTTGAAGTTTCATCTCTCTTAAACCACGATTCATGCCATGCGATTAAATTTCACTAAGGCTTTATAAGATAGATATTTATGAATTTCACAGAGAACGTCGAATGTGCCACAATGGCTCATATTGTCACGATTCGAGAGACCAATACGTCACAGTGTCGAAATGGCGCTCTAGGCCCCGGAGCTTAAGTTGCCCATCTTCAAGAATTAGAGCGGCGTTTTCACTAAAATGAAGTTGGCTTACTTGTCCGTCTTGGGCCGCAGGGCTACGAGTGTTGCGCCCCAGGAGCCTGATTTTTCATCGGCCTGCCGGAAGCCCGCGACATGGGGCGAGCGCTTGAGGCGGGCGTGCACGACTGCCCGGAGCGTCCCGGTGCCCTTGCCATGCACGATGCGAAGCTCGCGCCACCCACGCGCCCGGCTTTCTTCGATAAAGGCGTCCACCACGTCGCCCGCTTCGGCGGGGCGAAACGTGTGCAAGTCCAGCGTGCCTTCGAATGGATGGGAGTGCGGTGACATGGGACGCGAGGGCGGGGCTTGGGGTAATGCCCAGCAATTTACAGAAGGCAACAAAGTGAACGAAGGAAACCTTGGTTTGCTTCGATTCCTTCAATGAAAATCCTTCTCTATAGCCTGTCGTTTAAGTTCGACCGACAAAAGCGGAATTTTTGGGACTGGACAAGGGGTGGGGTGGCTCCGGCATCGTGAAAGGAAGATGGGCCGATTTTTTTCCGCCAACGCAGGAAGGTGGCAGCACAAACTTTTGTGCTGGTGTTTGCTCGTCTGGTGCGCGAGCGCGGGTGGGGCATGGGCGGCCACCGGTGGCAGCCTGGAATCCACCCCAGCTCATTTTCCGGTGCCAGTGGAGAACTATCACGATGCCGGAGCGCCTCTGACGCAACAATTGTCGGGACGCCTGGCGCGCGAGCCATTCAATGGGGTGGCGACATTGATTTTCGCGCTGGCCATTGCGCACACGCTCGCCGCCACCAAGATTCAACGGTTCGCCCACCGCGCCGCCCAAGCGCATGCGGAACACCTGGCGGCCCTGCGGCAACAGGGGAAATTGCCCGAGGGCAGGTCCGAGCCGGTGAGTTTCTCCGCCACCGTTTTGCATTTTCTCGGCGAAGTCGAAGCGATCTTTGGCCTCTGGGTCGTGCCGCTGATGTTCGCCATGACTTTGTCTTTCAGCGGACACGGCGGCCTCGGCGCGGGTTGGGCGCAGACGACTTCTTATCTAAGCAGCCTGTCGTTCGATGAGCCGCTCTTTGTCGTCATCATCATGGGCGTGGCGTCGACACGGCCGGTGGTGCAACTGGCGGAGGCTATTTTGCGCCAGGTGGCGCGCCTCGGCGGCGAAACTCCGGCCGCCTGGTGGGCCGCGATTTTGACGGTTGCGCCGCTGCTGGGGTCGTTGATCACGGAACCCGCGGCCATGACCATCGCCGCCCTGCTCCTGGGCCGCCAGTTTTACGCGCTCAAGCCCGCCTCACGGTTGCGCTACGCGACACTCGGCTTGCTGTTCGTCAACGTCTCGGTCGGTGGCACGTTGACGCATTTCGCCGCGCCGCCGGTGCTGATGGTCGCCTCGAAATGGGGCTGGACGACGCCCTACATGCTCACCCATTTCGGCCTGCCGGCGGTGGCGGGCATCGTGGTCTCGAATCTCTTTTATTTTGTGATTTTTCGCGGGGAATTTGCCCAACTCGCGCGTGCCACGGAGGAAAAACAGACCCGCGAAAGCTTGCCGCCGGAACAGGCGCTGCCGGTCTGGGTGACGGCCACGCATGTACTGGCACTGGCGTGGACGGTTGCTAACCTGCATCATCCGCCGCTCCTGGTCGGCGGCTTTCTTTTCTTCCTCGCGTTCACCCAGGCCACAGCGCACCACCAGTCGGGCCTCAACCTGCGCGGGCCGCTCATGGTGGGCTTTTTCCTCGCGGGGCTCGTGGTGCACGGCGGGCTGCAAAGCTGGTGGATTCAGCCGGTGCTCGGCAGCCTGAACGAATTTGCGCTCTTCCTCGGCGCGGCATTTCTCACGTCGTTCAATGACAACGCCGCCATCACCTACCTGGCCTCGCAGGCGCCCTCCGTGGTGGCGACGAAAGCCATGCAACATGCGGTGATGGAAGGCGCGGTCACCGGCGGCGGCCTGACCGTCATCGCCAATGCTCCGAATCCCGCCGGGCAGACGATACTTGGCAAACACTTTGAAAACGGCATCTCGCCGCTCGGCCTGCTCGCGGGCGCGGCACTGCCGACGGTGATTGTGGGCGTGTGCTTTCGGGTGCTGGGGAATTTGTTTTAAGAATTTTACCGCGAAGGACGCGGAGAGCGCGGAGGAAAATCTAAGCCCAGCGGCAAGGTAGCAAGAGGGCGTCCGTAGGAAGCTTGACGACCCACCGGAGCAGTTGGAGGATGGTGGCCATGAAACATGTGCACTTGGGGCGGTCGGGGTTAAAGGTGTCGCGGCTGTGCCTGGGGACGATGAATTTCGGTCTGCACACGACCCCGGAGGACAGTTTCGCCATCATGGACCGCGCCCTCGCCGCCGGAATTAATTTTTTCGACACCGCCGATGTTTATGGGGTGAAACGAGGCGAGGGGGTCACCGAAAAAATTCTTGGCCAGTGGTTCGGGCAGGGTGACGGGCGGCGCGAGCGCGTCGTGCTGGCGACCAAGGTCTTCGCCGCCATGTTTCGCGACTCACCCTACGATGCGAATTGGGACCGGGGCCTTTCCGCCCGCAAAATCATCCAGGGTTGCGAGAACAGCCTGCGCCGGATGCAGACGGACCATATTGATTTGTATCAGATGCATCACATTGACCGCCGCTGCCCGTTTGACGAAATCTGGCAAGCGTTCGAGACGCTCGTGGCCCAGGGCAAAATCATCTACGCCGGTTCATCCAATTTCGCGGGCTGGGACATCGCGCGCGCCAGCGAAACGGCGGCGCAGCGGCATTTCCTCGGCCTTATTTCGGAGCAGAGCTTGTACAATCTCACGGAGCGCATCATCGAACTCGAAGTGCTGCCCGCTTGCCGGCATTACGGCCTCGGCCTGATTCCCTGGAGCCCCCTGGCCGGCGGGCTGCTCGGTGGCGCGCTGGAAAAATCCAAGACCGGTCGGCGCACCGGGGCAGACACCGTGAAGGCCATCGAGAAAGTTCGCCCCAAGTTGGAAAAGTATGAGGCGCTCTGCGCCAAGCTTGGCCAGCTGCCCGCGTCGGTCGCGCTGGCCTGGCTTTTGCATCAACCCGGCGTGACCGCGCCCATCATCGGCCCGCGCACGCTCGCGCAATTGGAGACGACCCTGCCGGCCGAGGCCCTCGCACTCAGCGCGGAAACGCTGAAGCAACTCGATGAAATCTGGCCCGGACCTGGCGGCGCGGCGCCAGATTCTTACGCCTGGTAGTGCTCAATTCACCTACATAGTTTTTTGTGGCGAATGCGTTGGCGCAGTCACGGCTGTATAGCTATGTAACATCATTGGCGATGCGCTAGCATGCAAATGCGCAATGAAGTGTTCGTTTGAGCCTATCGAACTAAGATAATTGATAATGCCATCTATGGAATCTTTGGTAATTGCGTCAATGCCTTGATACCTTGTTAGACAATGCTTCATGAATTCAATCAATACTTCCTTGGATCCTTCGATGATCTCATTTAAGTTCCATTCGAGATTTTGAACTCTTGTCTTTCGGACACTCGTCAGATGTGATAGATGTTTGGAAACCTTTCTGAAGTGATCATCTGCGTTGCTTATTAGCGGCTTTTGAGGAAAAGCGAAATCGGGAAATGCACGTGTATCGTCAGATTTGGCTTTAGACGCATGAATTGGTCGATGGAAAAAATCTAGCAAGTTTCGAAAGCTGGACAGGAATGTTTCCAGGTTTGCGTTTTTAAGAAATCTGATTTCATCCGGAGTCAACCGATGATAGTTATTTTGAGTGTAGCCATTCTCATACAAGAAGATTAAATTGTTAATTCGGGGGTGAAATTTGTAAGCATAAAGCATCTGGTTAATTAGATAACAAACATCACTTAAAGTCTGATTCTGCTCTTTGGTGATTTGCATGAAGTTTAAATGGTTGATTAATGATTAAAAGGCGAGCAGCGGAATAAGAGAGATGAATCCGTCAGTACCTACTTAATCTCCGGATAAAACGGATTATGCATTTTTTCCTGGGCGACGGTGGTCATCGGCCCGTGGCCGGGGCAGAGGATGGTGTCGTCGAGCAGGGTGAAAATTTGTTCGCGATTATTTTTAAGCGCAGTGGCCCAGTGCTCCAGCGAGCGGCCCATGGAGCCCGCGAAGAGCGCGTCGCCGACCACGGCCACCGGATGCGCCAGCCCGCTGACCACATAAGTCAACCCGCCGGGCGAATGGCCGTGCGTGGCGCGCGTTTGCACGCGGAGCGGCCCGATGTCGAAGGCCGCGCCGGCGTCTATCGTTTCGACGCCGGGATACGGCTCGCGCACGCACACACAGGCGCGAAATCCACCCAGCGCCTGGCGCAGCAAATCGAGGCAGGCCACGTGGTCGGGATGGGTATGGGTCAGCAGTAACAACTCGACTTGCAATTGGTGTTTGCGGATGAGTTCGAGAATGGGTTCCGGCTTGGTGCCCGTGTCGAAAAGAATGGCGCGCCGCGAGGTGCGATCCCAGACGAGGTAGGCATTGACCGTGATGCCGTTGCGCAGGGGCGTGGTGATTTGCGCCAAGCCCTCGAGCGAGACGTCCGCCGGCCGCCAAGTTTTGCGCGCGACCTCAATCAAGCTCGGGCCATGCAGGCCCAAAATAGGGGCCAGGCGCGAAAGCGCGGCTTCGTCAGCCCGGCCCTCGAGGCAGGCGCGCAAGACCTCGGGCACAACACCCGCTTTTTGAGCGAGGGATTCCTCGGACAAGTGCAGGCCCGCCTGGGCTTTGCGCAGGATGTCTTCAAAATTGTCTTCGAGGGGAAGCGGCATGGAGGAAACGATAAACGATGAAGGATAAATGTTAAATGGAAAACCGGCCAAGGATTACGCCTTTGAAGCCGCTCCCGCATCCTCCGGTGCGCTGAGTTTCCAATAAATGCTGTAACGCTCGTGCGCAATTTGCCAGTAGGGGATGAGGGTCACGTCGTGCGGGCGGCCCAGGCCGTTCGTTATAAAAGTCAACGGCGTGTCGCCGCTGGGCTTGATCTGCTTCAATAAAGTTTCCGGAGTGCCCGCCAGTGTGGGCACTTCGATGCGCTCATTCAGGACATCGCCGTAAGTGCGCTCGTTGATGATAAGGTCGGCGCCGGGTGTCATGCCTTGTTGGCCGAGTTTGCCCGCGAGCACGATGGGCCCATACATGAAGGCCACGGTATCGGTGGTGCCCGGCAACATCACGTAGTGTAGCGCCAGGGGAAGTTCGACCTCGATCACGTCGCCATTTTGCCAAGTGCGATTGAGCGCGATGTAGGAGCCGGGTTGACTGGTGGTTGCCCACGGCCGGCCGTTGATGGTCACCGTGGCGCGCGCGCACCAGGCCGGATGCCGGATATTCATCGTCAGTGCCACCGGCGCAGGGGTCGCCACTTTCAACGTGGTCTTCGGGGCATCTGGGAACTGCGTGATTTGAGTGAGGACGAGATTTTTATCCTTCCACGTGAGCGTCGAGGGGATGAAGAGATTGACGTAAAGCGTATCTAGGCCGTCGTGAAAATAAAGGGAATCGCCGTACTTGGCGTGGTTCTCGATGCCCGTGCCGGTGCAGCACCAGAACGAATCGAAGGGTGTGCAGTAGAGCTTGGGGTAGCCGGGGCGCGTCGGCTGGAAATAAGTCATCATGCCGCTGTCCGGGTCTTGCGAGGCGAGGATGCAGTTGTAGAGGACCAGCTCGTAAAAGTCGGCATAGGCGGCGGTGGGGTCGATTTCAAAGAGCGCGCGCGTCAGCTTGAGCATGTTGTAATCGCCGCAAGTCTCGCCGATTTTGGCGGAGTCGAGGTGCTGGGCGAAATCCGCCGGGGCGAAGAAGTGCTCCTGATCGCCGCTGGCGCCGGTGACGAACGAGCGGTTATGCACGACGGTGTCCCAGAAAAATTGTGCGGCCTTTTGGTATTCCGGCTTGCCCGTCAGCGCGTATAACCGCTCGAAACCGATGAACTTGGGAATCTGGGTATTGGCGTGCAGGCGGTCGAGCGTGTCGCGCGATTGCGAGAGCGGGTCGAGCACGGCGCGGTGGTTGAAGCGTTCCGCCAGTGCGAGGTATTGCGGATTGCCGGTCAGCACGTAGGTGTCGGCCAGCACTTCATTCATGCCGCCGTGTTCCGTGCCCAACATGCGCTGAAATTGGGCATCGGTCAGGCCCGCGGTCTTCGCCGCCGCCCAGTCACTGAGCTTGGTGAGGACGGCGAGCGCGCCGGCATTGTCGCAATACAGATAAGCATCGCGCAGGCCCGCGAAAATTTTATGCAGGGTGTACCACGGCACGCCTGACACACGCCGGCCGGCCACGAAATTATCAATCTGCGCCTCGCCATCGGGAAACGCGCTGATGAAGCCATCCGGCGAGGCCGCCTGGCAGGCTTGCAATTCAGTGACAATATAATCCACGCGCTGCTTGTACGCGGCATCGCCGGTCGAGGCGTACATCATCGCGCACGCGGAAAGATAGTGGCCGAGCGTGTGGCCCTGGCAGCGGATGTCGGCCCAGAGCGGCGCGGATTCCCAGCCGCCGTAAAGGGCGGCCTTGGGTGCGAGCCCGGCGTTGACGCGGAATTGGTGCAGCAAGCGGTCGGGCTCCAGCTCCAGCAGATATTTGCCATCGCGATTCTGCGCGCGCAAAAAGGGGCCATCCAAAAGCCGGACGTCCTTGAGCGGAAAGGACTCGGCCTTCGTGGCCACGGCGCGCTGGATTTTCCCTTCCGCAAGATTTGCCGCTGTGGTCGGGCTGACCTCCGGTGGCGGTGAATCAGCCGCATGCAGCACCCGCCACTGGGAAAACGCAACGCTCGCCGCCGCCATGGTTTTCAACCATTGCCGGCGGGTTGACTCGGTATGACGGTGCACGATGCGCCAGCGTTGCAGGGAGTCTTCTTGATGCATCGAGGTAGGGGGAGGGGTTAACTCATTGGACTCAACTTGGGGAATGTCCACATTTGAAACGGCGCGCTGAGGGCAGCGCGCCCTACCTAAAGCATTTGCTTGGGGTAGG